>ENA-UEPH01000103-UEPH01000103.1-human-gut-metagenome-genome-assembly--contig:-NODE-103-length-95981-cov-8.953725_pt1 | contig 95981 bp, 92 predicted proteins | sample MGYA00242891_ERZ507898 | MGnify/ENA primary metagenome ERZ507898 (study PRJEB26167, sample SAMN06115411) | human gut metagenome | host: Homo sapiens | place: China:Guizhou | collected 2014-10-15...
TATTATTGATGTAGGAGGATTTGAATCTATTTCAGGTCCGGAGGGAAACAATGGAGAAGGTATAAGTGAGGGGAAAAAATACGCGGAAGAGCTTGGAAAGTCTTCCGGCTCAGGATACACACTTATCATCGTTGCCGGAATGAATTACGCAGAGTATGTCGAAGCAAAGGGATATAATGTCTTGACTGAAACCGAATCGTATTTAGTAAGCCAGATAAATGACGTTATCGACAGGATATTAAAACAAGCAGGATTCAAGAAATGAAAAAGAGCGAGTTGGAAACGGAAGTATATAATCTTCTGAAAAACTCTAATTTAAGAGTTTTTAAGGAAGATACACGCGACCCTAATTATAGGGGAGAATACATCGAAATCCTTCCGCTTGAATTTGGCGAAGAAAGATTGTTCAATTCTTCTATCGTAAACGTCAATATCCATATCCCCGATGTACAAGGCATAAAGAACTCCAAACGGCTTGATAGTGCTTACAACGAGATAAGGCCGATATTCCGAAGAAATAAAGACGCGACAGGTCAGTATTACACGAATTACAGTGGATTCCAGTTTTCCATTGTGTCAAGCAAGGATTACAAGGAAGACAACGGTACGCATTTCAGAAATTTAAGAGTAAAAGTAACTTATTTAAATCTATAATTATGGCAGATAGAGTTGTATATGGCATTAAAAGCCTAAAGTTTATGCCGGCAGTTACAACCGGAGAAAATGCCGGTTCTTTTCCGGACTTTTCCGAGTCATTAGCATCGTTATATGACATGAAAATGATTGTTCCCGATTCATTCAACATGAATCAGGAAGATCCGGAAAAATTGGATGTTGAATGGGAAGAGGTGGAAGACATTGCTATGAGCATACAAACGCGAAAAGGCACACGCTCATTTACGGTGTCTACAAATGATATGTCGGAAGAGGCATTTAAATATTTCCTTGGGTGGCAAAAGCCGACAGAAGGAAATGACCCGAACAAAGACTGGGAAGTTGAGCCGGTTTCTTTCATGTTACCTCCGCAGGCTGTGGAATTGGAAACCATGCCAGCCGATAAATATCCAGGTATTATCCGGCAGTGGGCAAAAGTTGAAGTCGTTGTAAAAGAAACCGGTGTTGTGGGAAAATCCGGGTTGTCTAACCTCGAATTGACCTGTACCATCATGGCGAATTTCAATAAAGACAACAAGCAGATTCCGGGTTCGAGAAGAAAACAGGTGGTTTCCGCCTAATTACTAATGAGGGGGAAATAAATCCCCCTCTAATTTTATAGACATGGAAACATTAGAGCAACAAGTAGCAAAAGAAATAAATGAAAAGGACACGGTAATACATATTGGAGGCGAGGAACTGAAAGTAAAACCGCTCACACTCGGTCAGATTATTGATATATCAGCGGAGATAGCAGAGCTAAAAGGCATTTCGGAGGAAGACCAAGGGAAGGACGTGCTGACGGTAATGTTAGACCACCTTGACGATCTCGAAGTGCAATTGAACATCGCCCTTATCGTATTATATAGAAATGAAGAGGACAGGATAGAGAACAAGAAGTTTATCCGTAACAATCTCGATGAAAAGGCAATGACCGAATTGCAGGAGTTGTATGTAGAACGCCTGAACTCTCCTTTTTTTTTGACCAATATAATTTTCCTTCAAGGTTTGAATCTGACGAAGAAGACAAAAACGACAGTCCTTGGGCAATAATATTCGGCGCCATGAAAGGCCTAGGGTTAAGCTATCATGAAGTGTTGCATGAAATAAGCTGGCTAAATATCCAAATGTTATTAAAGTGCCAACCCTCCTACTCCACCGATAAAGACAAACCGAAACAAGTACACGCAAGTCAAATATTTTAAATTATGGCAGACGGACAAATGAATATACGTGTCAATGTTGATTTGAACGACATGAGGCGCAAGGCGGAAGAATACCGGAAAGAAGTAACAAAGATGGGTGTGATAACCGATGAATCCGGAAATGTTATCAGCACGGCATGGATGCGAATGAAACAAGCTGCTACGGCATATCTTGGAATGGACATAGTAAAAAGAATAGCTATGACGCGTGGCGAGTTTCAGCAATTGGAAGTTGCATTTAAAACTCTTTTAGGAGCAGAAGAACCCGCCCTAAACCTTATGAATCAATTAGTCGAAACAGCCGCTACAACACCTTTTGATTTAAAAGGAGTAGCAGACGGTGCAAGGCAGTTGCTTGCATACGGATTTGCTGCTGATGAAATAAACGATACTCTTATAAGATTAGGAAATGTAGCTGCCGGTCTTGGATTGCCGCTTGAACGTTTAACATACCTATATGGAACAACGGCTGTACAAGGTCGATTGTATGCAAGAGATATGTTACAATTCCAGTCGTCTGGTATACCTGTCCTTCAAGAGCTTTCCAAGATGTATGGAAAGACTACAAGCGAAATAAATGACATGGTGACGGCCGGAAAAATTGGGTTTGATGACATTAAAAAAGTATTTGAGGGAATGACAAACGAGGGGGGTAAATTCTATGCCTTGATGGAGGGTCAATCAAAAACAATCATAGGTCAAATATCAAATCTTGGTGATGCGATAGATATGATGTTTAACGAAATCGGACAGGCGAATGAAGGTATTATTTCCGATGCAATTTCTGGAGCTTCATATCTTGTTGAAAATTACGAAAAAGTATTAAGTATATTAAAGGTACTTGTTGCTACCTACGGAACATACAAAGCCTCATTGATAGCCGTAGCTGCTGCGCAACGTGTATCCGTTACGATTCAAAATATCTCTGCATGGATTTCCCTTGCTAAAGCGATCCGGACGGCAAAAGATGCCCAGATTGCTTTCAATCTTGCTACAAAGGCAAATCCTTACGTTTTATTGGCTACAGTCCTAATTGGTGTTGGTACAGCCTTATATCAGTTCACAAAGAAAACAGATGCTGCAACTGATGCTCTAAAGAAATTCAATGAAGAAAGTAAAAAAAATGCAGATGATACAGCTACATTTATAACTATTACAAGGGACGAGAACCAATCCATTGCTGCGCGACAACTTGCATTAGATAGTTTAAGAAAAATGTATCCAGGTTATTTTGATAACATGAATTTGGAGGCTTTAAAGGTGATAAATCTGACAGAATTAAATAATCAACTTGCAAAAGCGACCAGAGAACGATCAAAAGCACAAGCTGAAGAAAGTATAAAAGAAACAGAAAAAAGTATTAATTCAATTAAACAGCAAATTGACTTTCTAAATAAAAATGCCGTACAGGGGCGTGGTGAAAGATTAATCAGAGCCAATAAGCAACTTCAAGAATTACAAGACAAGTTGGCCGGACAGCATTCTATATTGAATAAAGTAAATTCTGATATAAAAGCCCAGGAAGACGCCGAACGCCGGGCAAAAGAAGAAGCGGAAGCACATGCAAAATCTGTAGAAAAAACCGTAAAATGGTATGAAGAACAAATAAAAACCCTCAAGGAAGCTCAGGAAACATCAACAACAAATAAACAATTCAATGACTATCAAAGACAGATAGACCAGCTTACAAAAGAAAAAGAAACTATAACCGGAGCTTCTAAAGCTACCCAAAAAGCAGAGGAAGAAAGAATCAAAACAATCAAGCAAATTGATGAAGAACTTCTCTTTCTCCGTAAGCAAAACCAGCAAGCCCAAATCGACCTTATGCAGGAAGGTACAGAAAAAGAACTTGCACAAATCCGGTTAGACTATCAGGAAAAGATTGCTGAAATTAAAAAACTTGCTGACGATTGGGCGGCAAAACAAGGCGGAACACTCACGATTGAGCAAACAGTGCAAATTTCTACGTCTTATTCTACTGTAAAACAAAAAAGAGAACAAGACGAATCTGATGTGTACAAAAAACAGACCGATGAATTAAACGAACTTTTAAAACAATATCAGTCATACCAGCAACAACACCTTGATATAGAAAGAAAATATAATAAAGATATTGAAAAGCTACAAGAAGAACTTGCAAAAACAACAGAAGAAAGCGAAAGAAACAGGCTTGAAGAATCCATCCGGGTAGCAAAAGAAAAAAAGAAAACCGAATTATCCGGACTTGACCTTGAACAATTTCAAAAAGAAATCGACTGGTCATCCGTATTCGGTAATCTTGACAAATTATCTACTGATGCTTTAAAAAAACTCCGGGACAAAATAAAGGAATACCTTTCTACGGTAGATGATTCTATTAGTAAAGAAGATTTTAAAACTGTTGTTGATGCCTTTGAAAACCTTGACGCAACTATTACAAACAGAGAGCCCCTTGAAGAATTAGTAAGCGGATATAGAGATTACAGAAAAGCAGTAGAGGAGGTTACAAAGGCAAAAAAAGAGATGGATAAAGCTGACAATCCAGAGGCAAAAGAAAGAGCTGTAAAAAATCTTTCCGCTGCTGAGAAGAAAAGAGCTGAATCCATTAATAAAATGACACAATCCGTTAATGCAATAGGACAACAGGGTCAGCAAGTAATTTCTGCTGGGAATGATCTAGTTGATATGCTTACCAATCTTGGTATTAAAGTTCCCGAATCTATATCCAGAACATTAAGTGGATTAGGGCAGGTCATGGACGGATTGGCAGAGATAGATTTGACAAAGCCAATGAGTGCTGTAACGGGTGTAATTCATGTATTGGCAGGCGTTACAAAAACAATTGGTAGTATATTCGGCTTAGGATCAGATAATGGAGTAGCACAATATAAGGCGCTAAGAGAACAACTAGAGGCTATAAATGATCTATACAAAAAAATCATTGATAAATCAAAGGAAAAAATTGTATTTGGAGGTGGATTTGCATCGGTAGAGGCAGCGAAAGAAGCTAACGAAGCGCTAGAAAAGCAAATAGAAAATTATAGAAGATTAGCGGAAGTAGGAGGTAAAGCAGGATCAAGTGCAGGCTCACATAGTTATGCTTACCGGACCAACGAAAGGCTTAAGAAATCATGGAATGATATTTCAAGGTCTATAGGACAAAATATTTCCAGTGTACAACAAATGTATGAATTATCCGGGGAACAGTTAGAGATTATACGAAGAGATTTCCCCGAAGCGTGGAGTAAAATACCTTCTGAAATAACTGAAAATTTAGATGCAATCATTGACTGCAACGATGAAGCCAAGGAACTTGCGAATACATTGCAAGAAGCACTAACTGGCATATCCTTCGATAGTTTTTATAATGGATTTATTGATTCACTTTCGGATATGGATGCTTCCTTTGAAGATATGTGTGATGACTTTGAAGGATATTTGCGAAAATCGATTATAGCCGGTCTAATCGCAAGTCAGTACAAGGGAAGAATAGAAAATCTGTATAAAAGTTGGACAGAAGCAGCAGAAAGCGAAAATAAGATTACTGCAAAAGAGGCAGAAAAATTGAGGGATGATTATCAAGATATAATCCAAGATATGATTAAAGACCGGGATAATTTGGCTAAAACTTTTAATTGGGAAAGTTCTCCGGAAGAATTAAAACGCCAAACCGGCACCATATCCGAAACAATTACGGAGAAAACTGCAAATGAATCAATGGGAATATGGAGAGGTTCCTACGATACATTAAAGGCTATCAGCCAGCAGACAACGATATTTCATGAAACATACAAGTCTACAATGGCCACATGTAACTCCATACTGAATACGATAGCGAGGAATACCGGAGAAACGGCGAATAATACTTCCGTCTTGTCTGATATGCACAACACATTGAAAAACATGGACGGAAGACTACGAACAATTGAAAGTGAATCAAGTAAAAGATACGCAAGATGACGGATTTTTATTTTGAATAATTCTAAATAATAATTATATTTGCATCAGTATGTGATGACACATACCACCCAACACCGGACGGCATGGCAGAATATTATATTAATAATACTCCTATTTCCCAATTCGGGATAATTCCAACAAAATCAAATGGCAATATTGCCATTTCTGGATGCTTCAATCTTCCGAAAAGAAAAGGGACTACTTACTACGATTGGGTTACAGACAACAGCGTGGAGCCTTATGTGGAGAGTGAAGATATGGATTTTGACAGCCGGGATATTTCAATAACAGGAAATATCGTGTCTGATTCTGACTCTTCTCTTCCTTTAATAAATGATTTCATGAACGAGTTGCCGGAGTTATTTACGTTGTCATGCAAATGGGGAAGCTGGAGTGTAAAATGCAAAAGTACGACCATCGAAACCTTTACAAAATCGGCTTGCAAAATAACGATTAAATTCATAGAACCTCTTGTTAATTTATCTGGGACACTCCCCTCTCCCACCGAAAACGGGGAGATTGACGGATACAAATGGACTTCTTTCGGATTATATCTGAAAGAAATATCAAACTATCAGGGAATCGGTGCGCCAAAATCGTTGAGCACAACCCAAAATCCGTCTTATTCACTTTATTCAAAAGGAGGGCAAGAGAAGACGGAGATAACCGTTTCCGGTATGATAATAGCTGAAAATACAGAGCAATTCAAGGAGAGAATCAAATCATTATATGCCCTATTTGGGAAAGCCGGAATAAGAACTATCAATTACAGAGAAAGAGAGATTAAATGTTTTTGCACGAATGGATTTTCTGTACAAAACGTTTTTTCTATCGGGAAAGTATACGCTGATTTCAGTTGCAAATTAATCGTAATATCGAATGAAAGGATATAGCATATATAGAGATAATACCGTTATTTACGAATTTGTCGTTGATGATACCATCTCGAAGTCATTAAGCGGAAATAAATATGTTTCGTTCACTATTTCGTCAAAGAATGATCTTGACTTAAAGATAGGCGACTATGTTTTAGTCGGGAATGAAAAGTACGAGATTTTCGAGCCTATTGATATAGAGGAAAGTAACGGAGTGTTTACCTATCCGCTTACGTTCTATTTTCAAGGATATAAGCTGAACAATTCCATCATAACGGACGAAGGAGCGACAACATTTGCCTACCATGGAGAGGTCAGCGACTTCATGACATTGCTGATTGATTCCTTGAACGAGGACTATCCGGAATTTACCCTTGGAACCATTCAGAACGGAAGTATCCTTGATTTGAGTTTTGATAATAGTAATTGTATGGCCGCGCTTCAAACGGTATGCGAGAATGCCAAAATGGAGTGGGATATTACGGGCACTATCATAACCGTAAAGAGCAGAATCGGGGAAGAGACTGACCATGTATTTGAATATGGGAGGAACAAAGGTAGCTATTCAGTAAAACTCGCAAAGGTCGCAAACGCTTCCATTACCACACGAATGATAGGTAAAGGAGGTACATTAAATCTGCCTGCCGACTATGTTTCTCCGGATAGCCCCAAGCGGTTGAATCTGGGCAACGAAGTTCTTGAAAAGAATGTAAACAAATACGGCAAAATTACGGGTGTATATATTAATGAAAACATCTATCCACGCCTGATTAACAAGACGGTGTTAGGTGTAACGATACCGGATAATATTGAAGAAGCCGGAAGCTGGAAGATAAAACTCGATATTCCTTTCAACTTATCTGATTATTATGCAGACAACGAGGTTCCGGTTGTAAAATTTCAGACAGGAGATTTAACCGGGTTGGACTTTGAGATAGTGAAAAACAGCTGGAACAATACCGACAAGACGCTTTCAATTATCGTAAAAGAGGAAGAAGACGGGTATTATCTTCCGAATGCAAACAGACAGCCACGTGTCGGAGACGTGTTTGTCCTCCTTAACATCAATATGCCGCAATCTTACATAGATGAAGCAACACAGGAATTGAGGGAGGCAACACAAAATGAGCTGAACAAAAAGTGTGAACCGCAATACGCCCCGTCTCTATCAGTTCAAAAACACTATATCAAGAAGAAAGGAATATTACTGAATATCGGTGATGGAATTACCGTAAAAATAGGCGGCCGGAATATCACGACAAGAATTATCGGTACTACTGAAACAAGCGATGATATAAGGGTTGAATTGGGCGACCAGATGCTTTATACCTACGACACTAAGGTAAATAATACAATAGAGCAGATACAATTCACCTTAAAGCAGCTTATCAATATAGATGATATAAAAAGGCTCTTCTATAACCTTATCAATGCGTGGTATCCGAAGTGGTTCAATCAAAAATTACATAAAGACGCGGACGTTGAATTTAATTCTGTAAAAGCGGCTGAATTAGTCCAATCCGACAATTTCTCATCCAAGAATTTCACCTCCGGAGCGCTTGGTAGCGGACACAGAATAAAAGACGGGAATGCTGAGTTTCAGAATCTGACGGTAAGGGGGCAGTTCAGTGTGTTTGAGTTTCTGATACAGCAGGTAAAGGCAATCGGCGGGAAGTTCTGTGTCTCTCCGGCAGCTATAAAGACGGTAAGTGTAGAGGAGACAGAGAATGGGTACAAGTGCTTTTTCAATACTGACAGTGGGACGATAATGAATCCTTTCGTAGTGGGCGACCAAGCTTTTCACCAAGTTTTTGACGGGCAGAAAATGAAAAGGTATTGGCGTCTTGTCACGGAGGTAGGCGCGGATTACTTTGTCTTGTCAAAAACGGATTGTGAGGCGAATAGCGGCATTCCGGAGGCTGATGAAGAAATAGTATTATTAGGAAACCGGACAGACATAAACCGCCAATCCGCGATAATGATTTCGGCGTATGACAACAATTCGCCTTACATTGCTTTCTATGCTGGGATAAACTCCTATTCTTTTGAAGGGAAAGAACCGATGCGGACGGGTAATTTGAATGGCATAGTGGATGAAGATTTCGGGCAGTTGACAGGATTCGGATTGTATTGTCAGAACGTTTACATGAAAGGGGTGTTCAGACTGATGTCCGGCAAAACGGTGGAAGAGTCCATCGGAGACGTGCAGAGTAATCTGGACAACCTCCAAGTTGGAGAAACCAACCTTCTTGACAATAGTAACAAGGGATGGAAGAATACTGGCTATCCAATAGCGACAATTTACTTAGGAGACTATAAACCCAAACAAGGAGAAGAATGTACAATTGTTATTAAAGGCAAATTAGGGGCGAATAAAACAAACTGGGGTGTTTACAATTCTGGAGGGAATGTTGTATTGGCTAATTTTTATCCTGGTGGTCCCGATACAGATTATATTGCTTTGAAAACTTTTAAATGGACGTTAGGGACGCCTGCTGTTGATAATACATTTATTCGAATATATCCAATGCCTTATAGTGTATCCGTTGAATCTGAAATAGAGTGGGTAAAACTAGTATTAGGCAATAAAACTTCGCTATTGTGGACTCCCTCCATAAACGATCAGAAGCAGATAGCCACAGATATAGCGCAGGCTAAGGCAGACTTGGCAGAAACAAGGTCTAAAGCTTACGCAGACGGTATTGTAACAGAGGCGGAGCAGAACGCAATAAACGAGGCGCAGACGAGATTGGATGCGTTACAGATCGGTTCCCAGAACCTTATATCCAAAAAAATGATGTTGAAGTGGAATGAGAAGAACAAGAATATTGCGGTCTGGGGGCAGGATGCAGACGGGGTGTATCTCAGGATAAATCAAGCACTACTGCATAAAAATTGGGCGGGCAGCAATGAAATTGCTAATCCGGTATTTGATTTGCAATTCAAACCCGATACACAGTATGTATTATCTGTTGAATGGAAACTTGCAGCAGTACAAAATTACAATGGACTTGCTTTCAGGATATTTTACACTGATGGAACGGTAGAATGGCATGGATTAGCAGGAACAATAATCACAAAAACAATCGCCAGATTAATTACGAAAGCCGGGAAAACAGTGCAGAAAATATCTGCGTCATACGGAAGCAGTAAAGCCAATACACTAATCTACAATATCTCCCTAATCGAAGGCAATAAACCCTTGCAAGGCTTCCCCGTTGCAGAAGAAGACCAGGTCGGAGCAAATAATGTGAATCTGGCGGATGGGACGAAGGAATTTACTGTTACAGGTGGGACAGGAAACTGGGTACGTAAGGAATTATATGTATCTAAAATAAAGCCCAACACGGTATATTACGTAAATGCAGGTAATATTCAGAATTTAGCAGGTACTCCTAGTAAATATACTTTTGTATTGTATGATAAAGATATAACTGCTGCGCTATGTCCAATGTTAAATGCAGATAAGAATGGAGGTTTTTTAATTACATATAATAATTTCACTGAACAAGAAGGATTATTACTATGTTATGCCGGTGTTAGCGGATCAACCGCCGGTAACTCTGTAAAATTTACCGAAGTAATGCTAGTCGAAGGCTTTCTTCCGGCCCCTGTTTGGGCTCCTTCTTTCTCAGAGCAGCAAGCAGAAATAAAAACGATAACGAAAACCCTGACCGAAATTAAAGCCGAAAACGGAGAAATAAGTTTAAGGGTTAACGAAGTTTCTGAGAGAGTGGAAGAAGCCAAACAAGAGGCAATTGATACTGCAAAAGAATACACAACTATTCAAACATATCGTGAAACAGAGATCGACTTAAGGGCTGAAAAGTGGGATCAGGACACATATTATCCGGTAACTATTAAACTACCAATAAATGATACAAGGATAGAAGTTACTGCGATGTGGGCTGCTTCAAAACCAAAATGGTCAACACATAAACATGGTTTTTCAATGAACTGTGTATGGCGTAGTAACGGGAGTCTATGGGGAGCGTTTACTATTAAAAGAATAATTGAGGTTTTCGAATGGAAATTTACCAAGGAAATACCCGATACTACCCCAGTGCAATATATACTCCCTGCCGGCAGTATTGGGCAACTAATCAGTAGCAGCGAAGAATTTATTTATCTTCGTGGAGGTGGTAGGTACCTATTTAAAATCGGGAACAATTGTGTAGCAGTAGTACACGATAGTCGTTATACGGCTCCAGATGGGACAACTGTTGCTCCTAGTGCTTCGGTAATCAGGCCTGTTCTTACGAATGTAATGAAGACGGAATTTGATTCTCAGATAACACAATTAAAGGATAGTATTGATCTAAGGGTAACCAAAACGGATTATAATAATGATCAGCAAATTGTAAACAAAGATATTAGCGATTTACAAATTAATTACAACCAAATTTCTTCTACAGTATCTAAAATTATAAATGGTACCCAAGAAATATCTGGTGTTGTAACACAAAGTAATTTCGTTACAATTTTTTCTTCAAATAAAAATGCATTAGGGCAAGAAGTTATTGAATCTATTAATGTTGGCGGAGGAGGCGTTACAATTGATGCAAGTAGGATTAATCTTAATGGAGCTATTAGTGCAAACGGGAATGTTCAGATTACAACAGATGGAAAACTTATTGCAGTTAACGGACAGTTTACAGGAAAAATTACAGCGACAGAAGGAGAAATTGCCGGACTGAAATTAAGCAACAATGGATTGAGATCATCTGATTTCAATGCGAGTTCGAAAGTAGGTTCTTGTTATGCTAAAAATGGTTTTTCTGTATATGCATCAGGATCCGGCGTACTAGCCCCTTCAACTGGTATGTTACAAGCCGGAATAATAACAGCAACAGGAACTCAAGCAAGTATAACCGGATTAGAGATAATAGCCAAAAATACTTCCGGTAATGCAACACTATCAGAAATAACAGCATTAAAATTAAGGGCCATAGACTATGTTGATGATAGTATAAAGATGGCTCCAACTGCGGCTTTAATAGTTGAAGAGGGAGTATCGATATTTAGAGATGCTGTTGAAATTGCTGGAAAGTCTACATTTAGAAATAAGATCTATCTTGATTTAGCCAGTATACCCAATATTTCAGGGGCTTCGAATTATTACCTATGCATAAATAGATCAACCGGACAATTAAGTTACAGATAAATTATAAAAAACATGGAAATTAACTATTTTATTTCAGCAAAAGCAACGTCAACGGTACAGAATATAAATGTATCGCTGAGTGCAGAGTACCAAAAAGAGCAAGCACCGGAAGTTATCTCCGTAGTAGCAAACGGATACTTGGACGACGGGAAGAAATTCATGAATGCAACCCTTAAATACAATCCTAAGTCCGAGGATTTCAATTCGATTAACGGAGCAAATGTTGACTTGGGCATTATTCAGGAAATTGTTCCGCTAATTACGGAATTTTATTCAAAAATCACTGAATCACAAAAATATAGCCTATGAAACTGACCATTTACGAAAGGTTTATACTAGAAGAAATTTTACCGGACCACGGGACGATGTTGCAAATTATAACGATGCAAAGTATTCGCAACAAAACCAAGATAACAGTAAAAGATATCGCCAAATATTCAATAAAAGATAATACTAAAACAGGTAATATCGACTGGGATAGATCTATTGATAACGGTGAAGAATTTGAGCTTGATCCGGCAGAAATAGAATTCCTTAAAAACAGATACAAGGAGCTGGATGAACGGGGGGAAATTACAGTCAGGATTCTTTCTCTTTGTAAAAAGATAAGGGATTTATAAAAAAGAGGCCGCCCTCGCGACCTCTATAAATATTTCCCAAGCAACCCCAAGCCAATCTTATATTGCAAGTTTACAAAGTTTTTTTGAGAATACAAAAGAATAATTTAGAAATATAAAATAACATGAACAAAGAGGAATGGAGACGGTTAATAACCGAAACACTGAAAGAAACAGGCTTGTACTCTGACAATGCAAGAGATCTTATCATGGGGACGTTTGCTCAGGAAAGCAATTTTAAGTACACCCGGCAAATTGGCGGTGGTCCGGCTTTAGGATATGGGCAGATGGAGCCGGCAACCTTCAATGATATTGTGGTTAATTTTCTCCGGCATAAACCGGAACTAATGGGGAAAGTAATGAAAGCATCCGGTGTTGTCACTTTGGAACCTGAGATGCTTGTAGATAACAAAAAGCTGATGATCTGTATGGCCCGTGTACATTATTTGCGTGTAAAGGAGGCATTACCTTCGAATAAGGATGTTTGGGCGATGGGTGAATACTGGAAACAATATTACAATACGCCATTAGGCAGAGGAACCGTTAAGGAGTTTGTTGAGAACTATAAAAGATATTGTTTATAACAATGTTTCGGGAGGGGATAGAAGTACCACATTTAAATTAAAATTATGAGTGAAAGAAACACAATTTCGGCAATGGTATCAGTATTCATGAGTGGTTTTATGGATTTTATTGAGCCTTTAAAATGGTTTATGCTGCTTGCACTGATATTAATTATTGTAGACCTAAGGTTTGGGATAGCAGCAGCTAGGAAAAGAGGTGAAAAGATCCGGTTTTCACGGGCAGGGAGAAGGACTATTAATAAGATGGTAGATTACTTATGTTGGATTCTTCTTGCCGGGGCTATTGGAAAAGCATTTGGGATACCTTTTGATATTCCGTTACTTCCTTCGATTGTTTTATTGGTTATATATGGTTTTGAAATAAATTCTTGTTATGGGAATTACTTTGAAGCTCACGGTCGGCATGTAAAGGTCGATATTTTTAAATTTTTCAGGCGGAAGTCTGATATTATTGACATAGAAGAAAAAACAGAAAAATGAGGATAATAATTATACTGATAGCCCTTTCTATATTCTCCTGCCGGAGTATTCAGTACGTGCCGGTAGAGACAGTAAAGACAGAGAAAGAATACATTGACAAGATAAAGCGGGATAGTATCTATGTACGCGACAGTGTATTTGTTCTTGTTAAAGGCGATACAGTTTTCAGGGACAAATATCATATTGTGTATCGTGATAGGCTTATGCATGATACGGTAAATATAAGCAAAACAGATAGCATCGCGGTCCCCTATCCGGTTGAAGTTGTAAAAAACAAAGTACCAAGCATTATGTGGTGGCTTATCATTTTACTGGCAGCATTCAGTATACCGTCAGTATTAAAGATTATCCGGTTTATCCGGGGCAAAATATAAAAAGAAGCCCCACTTCAAAAATATAGCGTACCACCACTACATCCTGTCTGTAAGACTTCTTTCGGGGAGTTTTACGGACAGGATTTTTATTGGTTGCACTTTTTGAGAAAAATTTATGAAAAAATTACAAAGACCGAGTACGATGGTGCGTAACAAACAAGTTATCAGCATATATGAAGAATTAAAAAACTCAGAAAAATATTCAGATTTTTTCCATTTGCTTCCACGTTCTTTCATATATGATAAAATAAAGGAACAGACTGGGCTGTGTCACAAGACAATTGCTGACATACTAAATCACCGCGAAAAAGAAGAGTGAATATGCCCGGATACTACCGAGCAATTAATTATGAAAAAACAATTTCTAATTGTTTCAATAAATCTTCGAATTTGTCTGCATAGTATAATGGTTGTGTTTCTTTGGGATTCGACGGGTTAATCTGGTTCTCTCCAAAACCGGCAGCTTTTTCAGTTAAAGATTTGAAATACTTAATTTTACCATTTGATGATGGACGTTGAAGCTCTTTTATGAAACCGGCCCCTATCATCTTTTGGTTAAATTCCCTAGTACTAATTTGTACGCCGTGTTGTTGTAGCAAGACTGTGGGAGCCAACAACTGGCCTTTAGAATGCGTGTAATCCGGTGTAGGTAACCCTAACGGATCTCCGACCTGTTTAAGCATGAATAAAGTAGATGAATCATTTAGGTTAAGTATTTCTCTCACACCTTTGACCCATTCAAGGGAAGTTTTTATTCTTGTAGGGGTTGGATTCAAACTTATATTTTCTGCTGCCTTATGGAATACTTTCCGATATACTTCAAATACCGGACGTACTTTTTTGACTATAAAATATTCAAGACATGATACTGAAATAAAATAGTCTATTTTAGGATTTGGGTTAATCCATTGAGAATCAGGTTGCGGATTTTGCCGGAGCGATACGAAATCTTCCTTCTCAATAAAATCTCTTCTTAATGCCTCAACTGCGTCGGATTTCTTTGTGTAAACCAATGGCCAAACATCTTCCAAGTTTACCGGAAATTCTTCTTTTGATTTTGCTAACTTTAGAACAGCCTTGAAATAATCTTTAACTTCATTTTCGCTACTTTGTTTTGTTAATTGTATTGTTTTCATATCTTTGAATGTTTTTTGCAAAGACTGGGACGGCCAAATCACAAGTCAATGCAGTTAAAAGGAAAGGGCAAAGGAGAAGTTACCAATTGTAGGAGCCGTAACTAATCCAATGCCCTTTTTAAATATCTTTCCTCGGAGGCTCCTACACGACCGATTTGTTTTCTACTACAAAGCTAACCCTTATCATTATTATATGCAAATCACAAAATTTTTCAAATTGCTGATTATTACACTATTTACGATTCCAAAACGATAATGTAATGGCTTCCACTCAAAAAGTTATATTTCTGACTACCAATACTTTATTGGTCTATTTTCTATTCCACTGAAATAATCAGCCTGATTAGTTAACTAAATTACATTATTAAAAATAGTTAAATACTACAACTCATTAGTAATCAACATAATATTCTTTGTTAAATTTTCTTTAATAAGTGTATTGATGGACTGAGATAACCATTGTATTAAGGGATGGATTTTAATAGCATCCATTGCAACATTACTTATCATATAAAACTTTCTTTTTTATTGGAAATTTATTCTGTTTTAAGTCCTTAAACTTCTATTGTATAGGAATGTAACTTTTTATAAAGCAGCTATTTATGTCGAATTTTGGGATATCCGGCAATGGTGCCGGGGATGTCAAAAAAACATAGTTCTATGGAAACTGAAATGAAAGTTGTAAAAGAAAAAGAGATCGTTCATGAGGACGACGATCGGGATTATGCAAAAAAAGGTGTTGCAAATGCAGGTCTGGCACTTGGTATTATCGGTACCGCTTTCGGCGCAGCTGCTCTCTGGGGTAGACGTGGGGGGCTTGGTGGTAGTGTTGGCTCTCCTGAAAATGTAAACATCAATGCTATCACTGACACTATCGGTTCTCGTAATGGTGCCCCTACAGCTTTTCAGGCTTGGGAAAAGAGTTGCCAGGAAGCACTTGCCCTTACAAACACTATCTGGGGACTGAAAATAAATACCCAGAACGAAATGTATGCTCATCGGGAAACTGATGTGGCTGAAAAATTCCAATTATGGAAATCTCAGGTTGATGCGGACTTTGGTCTGTATAAGAGCCAACGCGACCTGTACGATGTTCTGAATGAACGTTATGCAAATAAATTCAATGAACTCGACAAACAGATTGCTGTATTGGCTGCAACCCGTCCGTATCAGGACCGTCTGATTCAGTGTGAAATTGACCGCGCTTTCACCGCATCTGTAAACTACACAGACCGGAAAACTTGTCGTGCGATCTATGGTGTTGTAGGCTTGCCATCTACACCGACAGTAACAGTACTTGAGGGTGCAAATCCTTATGGATGTAATTGTCCGGCCCAGCAGGCTTCAACTCCTGCAGCTTAAAAGCAAATTGGTGGCGGGTGCGTCTTAATGACGTGCTTCGCCTCCTTTATCCAACCACCAATATAAAATATTATGCAAAACATCTTTTTAAACAATGATCCGTTATTAAGAGGGGGACAGTTTCAGACTCCTTCCACCGATGAAATGGATGCCTATATACAGAGATTACAGGAAGCCCAGGAGCGCATACAACAACAGAAAATGCAGATCCTTTCCGGGCCGTCTCAGTCACAATCCAAATGTCCGGTATGGGATGAAATAGAAAATGTGATATCCGGACTTACAGATACAGAGTTCCAGAAAATTTCCGAAACCAGAGATTTTGCAGAGAGTAATCAGATAGTTATGAATATTCTGAACCGGGAGTATATGAAAATGATGCGTCCTGTTGTTGAAAACACAAAGGACGGGAAGGAAGCTTTGCAAAACCACCTGTCTCTTATAAAGAAACTGAAAAAAGCCATTACTGATGAGTCAGCCAAAAATATAGAACTTTTTAATGAATATACGGAGAAATATTCCGACATGACGTATGCTGAATTCCTTGAAATGAAAAAGAAAGGAGGAAAGAAAAAATGACACGTGAAGAAAGAATACTACTTAGCAGGATTGAGAAACTTGAACAGGACGTAAGAGAATTAAAATTAAAATCTAATGAAAATGGAACAACCGGCAACAATAAGTCAGTCGATAAACCTGCAGGAAAAGGCACTGGAGTTAAAAAGTAAAATCGTTGATTCAATAGATGTCTGGGGAAAGAATCTGATTGATTCTTTTGTATCTGATAAGCCCAAGCTGAAACCTCTTTCAGTTTATATGAAAAGGGGACTTACCAACGGACTTGCCAGATATGATAATAAGATTACGAAATCAGTAGATAATATAATGCTTTTCATCAGTGATGAAAAAGGGAATTACGATACAGCCAAAGTATTTGATGACGCGATGTCCATGTTTAAAGATATGGATGAAATGAATTTCAACATTGGACCACTAAGTGGGATAATTGGAAAAGGTGTTATTAAAATAAAAATTCCAGACAGCATGTTTACCTCATTCTTTTTTGGGAATACTGGGGCCATTAAAATTACGGAATCAGATTTAACTGAACTTAAAAACCTATTTATACAATAAATTATGGGAAATTATCATAAAATGCTGAAACATTACAAAGAGAAAGGATTATTCAGCGAAACGAAAATGTGGGAATCCATAGAATGCCTAGATGATATTCTGGAAGAAATGAAAGAAAAGAATCCGGATATGTTTTGGGATTTTATGCGCAACCAACACGAAATATTTTGCGGTCCTCATTTTGATGAAAAATTCGCAAAATGGCAGGTGGAACAAATGTATCACAAAGATGACGATGGGAAAGAATATAGAGGCCAACACTGGAGCATTGCCGAGGCTGAGGAAGTATATTCGAAAAATAAATCAAAACTACCTTCTGGAACAACCGTGTTTGATGTTTATGTAGCTATAAATGGAGCCTGGCATGATAAAGTAAATTTATTCCGGAAATGGTCTTCTGAAAAATGTGAACAAATGGTAATTGAAGATGCTATTGTTTTCTACTTTCAAGATGAAGACTGGAAAAGTGACGGTAAAGTATGGGATTACATGAATATAAATGCTACCCGATAAATTTGATATATTAATGAACATTGCCGACAACGCAGCAAGCAGCTATATCAGCGAAATAGCCCTGTTTGCTTTAAGATGCCTGTAAGGCCGCGTAAATATTTAGTCGTGAACATATCGGAAGGTGTGTATAATCGGCAAAACGAAATGCGAGCGGTATAAAAAACGAAATGCGATAATCAGGGTATAAAACGAAATGTGAAAAAAATATCGCACACACACGATATAAAAAGGCTTTCAAACGTCATTTGAATGGCGTTTGAAAGCCTTTAAATTTATAGCATTTTCACGCAAAAAGCACATTCAAATATTTGTGCAATTCATTAGGAATGACTATCTTTACATAGTATTTAGGAGGCATCTGTTGTATCGACAACGCCGCAATCTTTGTAATCAAACAAAGTTAGCTGCGGGTGTTCTTCATAATTGCATACCATCCACTCCTCCTGATTTCTTCGGCTCGTCTTTGATGCGCTGATGGTTCTTTCTACCCGGTGGATTATCCATCCGTTTTTGTTTGCGTATTCCTCTATCATTGGCAGGGGAAACATTGTCAGCATGAACTTACCTTTCACCTGCTCCAAAAGCTGCAGGAGCTTCTCCATGCAATACTCATCAAACGTACCCTCGTAATGACCACAATCGCTATTGATATAAGGTGGATCCACAAAATGAAACGTATCGGGCGAGTCATAAGTGGAGATGACATCCAGCGCATCCTGGTTCTCTATGGTCACGTTGTCAAGCCGGGCGCATAACCATTCGGTAAACTCATCCTTTGCATTACGCAGTTTCTTCGGCATTCCGCCACCAAAGTCATAACCGAACGAACTATCCATCTTGCAGGCAAAGGACATTTTACATAACGCCCAAACAGCCCATGCACGTTGCACCGGCTGAAAAAATTGAGGATACTGCAATATGTGTCTGGCATGGGCGTGCATATCCCGGCTGTGCAAAGTCTTCTCAATCTCCTGTTTCAGGTCACGATAATAGACTTTAGCCATCCTATAAAAGTTCGTTATATCCATGCTGATATCGTTTATAACTTCGCCATCAGCCGGACGCTTGGCAAACAATACTGCAGCACCGCCGCAGAAAGCCTCTGTATAAAGTTTATGCTTGGGGATCAGAGGCAGAATATGTTTAAGGAGGGTTTGCTTGCCTCCGTAGTAAGAAATAGGTGTTTTCATTGCTGTTATTCCTTTAAATGTTACTATCTTTGCGACATCTCACTCACATATTCGAAAATGTTTCTATTAAAGGATTATTTTATTTGCTCCCTACATTATCACCACCAAAATGTTCTATAAGTTCTTCTACTGTAGCTTTATGACAGTATAGAGGTTCTATTTGTGTACCAACATGTCTTCCTCCACTGCGATCTGTTGCCATAAACCAACTGCCTTGTGGAAAATCTGTATATATTTCTACATCCATAACAAACAATTGATTAACATCACTATCATCCCGGAGAACAGCTATAGCACAAAAAAGATCATCATTATTACCACAATCTATTGCTCCATTATATTTTAAATCTTCAAGTACTGTTTCTGTCCAAATCCCGGTTACTACCCCATGGCATGCTAGTAAGTAATTAGGCTTACAATCTAAATAGACCTTTAATCCTAAATCTTTTAATTTTTTTACTAATTCCGGTGTATTTTTCTGAATAAAACAAGGTATTGTATGCATATCTTAAATTTTTGTTTCGATTAATATTTCTTCCGTTAGTATTCCACTATCTTTGGTTTTAATATAAATTTGTTCAAGATCAAATTCTTCGGGGTGCAATTTATATTGAATCCAAGTCGGCTCATTTTCTCTATAATCAAGCCAACTTTTAGGTTTTTCTTTTCCAAGCACCTTCTTTACTATTTCATGAATCCTTTCACCTGCTCGTTTTGATTTTACAAATCCACTAAGGTCGTATCCAATGCCTCTTGGTGGCCAATACTCTCCATGTTCAGGTCTGACATCTTTTGGTTCCCAGTGCCATTTGGGGATATCAGTGCGAGGATGCTTAATTAAAATTCCGGATTCAAACACTAATTCGCTTTTTGGATTCCATGGTTCTTTGGGACGAACTCCACTTTTAACATGACTCTCTATATGCTCATTTGCTCTAATTTCAAAATGTAGTTTACAATGATTGCAAGTCACAAACGAACTTCCCAAACCAGATGAGCTACTAACTTGAGTAAAACACCCGCAATTCGGGCACCCATACTTTTTATACTCTTCAAATGTAATTGCCAGCATGATTAATTCCTATTTAATTTAGTTTCAATTTTATATCTTCATCGATTAACCTAATAGTATCTCTTAAGGAAAAAGAGTGGGCGAAACCACAGCCATTCTTGTCTACAGCTTCCCACACTACTCTTTTTTCCGGAGGATAATCACCAAATGTTCTAGCGTCAAAGCAAATAATCTTTGCTTTATGTCCTCCTCTTGTACAAACAGATTTACCAGCTTTAGCTTCTTCGAGATTGAATGGTTTATATTTATTATTTTCTTTTGTCTCCATATCTTTTAGTGTTATTTCTTATTTAATGTAGGTTTAATAATCTTTTCTTCTCTTTATTGTGACTGTCTTTCATCTAGGTATTTCCATCCAACAATCATTTTCTGAAACACAGATATATCCGCATCCATACACATCCCAGTACAACTCACCTTCATAGAGTTGTAGCATAGCAGTAAATGCGTCTTCTCCATGTTTAACTAACACATAGTTTGGATATCCTATTCTAGGTTTTCTTTCTCTAAGTTTGATCCATAAAGGATCCTTCTTATAACCGGAAGGAATAGAGTTAAACTCTGTATCAATCTGCCTCTGATTAGATAGACATTCAAGTTGTAAATCGGTATCTTGGTTTTTCATATCAATAAATATTTAAGTCAGTAGCATCAATTGCTAAGCCTTTGTTTATTAATCCGCGATAGTCAAAGTGATTGGCATTTAGCCAGTCGATTGCGGAGATTATATCATCTTGGGTTATTTCTACAAATTCTGTTTCGCCCTCAAGACCTATTGTAGGTTTAGAACAAATTGTAAAAATTTTAGATTTTGATGACGTCTCATATATATCAACACACAGATCACTAAGGCTGTTAAATTCCTTTATCTGCTCATATGTCATAGAAGATAATGGAAATAAATACGGCTTAATATCATTTATACGTACATCGTAAAAATCAGGAGGAGTAATCCTGCCTTTTGTAAATACAGTACAAGTTCTTTTTGCTACCTCATGCAGTATACCAACCTCGTTTGTACTAAGTTGAACCTTAACTCCATATGGAAGTCTTGTACTTAAATCTTTTAATAAGATATCTTTTTCTTCCTGTGTCATAGCTTTTTATTTAAATATTTAAACTATAGTCATACCAAAACAGCCTCCATCGATCAATCTAGTAACAACTAGATGCGGATATAAAATTCACTGCTTCGTAGTGGTAAGATCCACAATAAGGACATTTACATAAATTTACTGTGTACATTTGATTTTTACATGTAGTTTCACTGTACTCTTTTAGAGCTTGTTCTTTTATACTCATTTCTTTTCCTCCTTTTCTTTGATAAGTTTTTCCTTCAAAATCACAGATCTCATTGCCCCGAATCTTGCTACCTGTAATTGCTCTTCAAGTGACAATTTTCTGTAGGGGCACATTTCATGAAAGCACCCGTCATTATGGTGTCCGTAAAATTTAATTCTCAAATCTTCATCGAATGTAATTATGCCGGAATATGATACATCTCTATTTAATAATTCATTACATACTTTGTCATATATCTTTTCAGGAACGCAATAGTAGAAGTATTTTATAATTCCTGCCGACTCATGATGATGTTTCTTCTTGAAGTCGGCAATAAAATCTGAGAAACTACGCTTTATCTCTATTTCCGTTAAGTATCCTGATTTTGATAAGACTAGCATATCACACTCATGCCCGATATGAAATTTACTTCCCCATCCATTTACATTGAAAGCGACGATAAAATTAAAGCTATCGGATTTGGCCAATGCGACCTCTATTTCATATAAACTTCTTTCTGTATTCATCATTGCTTTTACTACCTTATTGAATGTTTGTATATTTATAGCATTTTATCGGATGAAACTTACCGTCTATTTCGTCTCCTACATTGATAACTTTCCGCATGCTATCTGTTTGAACAGATAAAAAACGAGAAATCAAATCATCAAACATATATATATTTTTACCGTCTGAAACTTGATTTATGCCTTTCCTGAAATAAACAATACGATGAGATTTGTTTGAGACAGCATATACAAATACAGGTTTGCCTATCCCATCCGTATTTTGAAGTTCTTTATGCTGCTTAAAACATATATGTTCTACTATTTTCTTGAAATTATCTTCACTTTCATCATGTGATTCCATTTTAATCGTCCTGAATTTGACATACACTTTACTCCCTCTTTCTGTAAGGTCCACTTTGTCCATAATATCATGAACAAAAGGGATCTCGTGGATTAGAATTATATAAATTTTCATGTCTATGAAATAAAGATTGGTCTTTCATAAATTTGGCTCTATAAATTCAACATTGTATTTTTCACAGTAGTATTCAAAAGGTTTTTGACTGAAAGGGAATATGGTCATTGGGCCTATAAAATATCCGTCACAGTGTGTCATTTCTTTATATTTCTTTTCTGCTGTTTTGCGTATTTTATGCTCAGTTCCATACCCTGATTTATGCAAGAAAAATACAGTTATTTTTTCTCCTTTATCAAGCAGCTCCTTGAGCCGCTTGTAGTCTTTACTAGTTTTGTTGGGGATCATGGTTGTTTGAACTTATTAATTTTAGAGAGGGGCATTACACCCCTCTAGGTTGAGTTATTGAATTGCTATTATATTCTATTTGTTTTGGATTTGTGGTCTTAGATTATATTTACTATCAATATCAGATAACATTTCCTTTAAATAATATGCTTGTTCTGCTGTTATTGTTAAATTCTTTTTCCCTGATTCAATCAGGATACTTTCCCCATTGTATGTAATTGAAATTTTACCCATATTTATATTGTTTGATTTATTTTCTGTCTGCTTTTTAAAACACAATCTTTTACCGCGTTTGAAGCAATAAAACTTGCTTTTGCACATTCATTGTTGCCTTGTAGATTATTGTTCTTAATATTTTCCGAAGCCAATTCTTCAGCAAATTTCACTGACATAAGTTCAAGCCGGGAAAGATTATCACGGATATTAGCTTTCTCCGGTAAGTTTTTCTTTTGTCTGATTACATCAGTTTTACCGCCAAATAAAGGGGAGTAAATCGCATTCGTACATTGCCGGAAACCATCATGTTTTACACCATGTTTTGCAAGAGTAGAAGTAAATGTATTACGTACTACTTTCCCTTCAAAACGTTCTTGAATCCATTTTTCATCCTTACCTCTCTTTTTGTAGGCTTTAATGTACCGATCTGCTATAAGGTCGGGATTTTTTTCTTCTTCGATACGCTGGAAGAAAACCTCGTTTATTAGAATATGGAGTTTGGGATCCAACCATTTTGCATAAGCAAGTGCTAAATTTTTATGCGCCCATGTTCCTCCATCTGATTTCCCTCGCTTAGATTTCAAAACCCCCATTTTTGGGGTATTTAAAAAATTGCACACTGTATCAATAAGTTCAATTGTTGATTCACGGCGTTGCCATGTAGATGGGTCTTTTTTATTTGGGCTATTAGCCGCTTTCCATAAATCTGTCAGACTAAGCATGTCGCCGTCCGATCTGACATTACCCAAAATACTATTTTGAGTTTTGTCAAATAAAACTAATTCTTTCATGGTGGGTTATTTTGTAGTAAATGAATCGAGATAAAGCTGCGCAAGACAAGCCCCGTGGTAGTCTAGGTTTGCCCAGTGTGTTTTATGGAACTCGGCGAACCTTTGGAAAGCACCATCGCTTAGGATAAAGTAATAGGCCCGATTCTTACATCGTTTTTCTTCCTCTTTCTTCTGCTTTTCCAGAATGTTCTGCCTTTTCTGTTCAGCCAGTTCTGTTTTTAATTCTTGGTTTTCGGATTTGAGCGTCTTGATTTCACGCTCTAATTGCAGTAGTTTACCCTCGTTTCGTTGGGGTGGACGTGTTTTGACATTACTATACTTCGTGCCAATACAATTTTCTCTCGGTTTAGTCATACCATAAAATTGTATTCAGTAGCAAATAAAAAAAACAGTGCTACCGACCTGTTGACTTACACCGAGAAGGCAGTGGGCGCATTAACGTTCCACACAGGAGTAGCACCGTTAGGTACTATATAATAAGGCATTTAAATACCTTAAAAAAGGCAATTTATTCTGTCTTCTCGTATGTAAGTCATCGCAAACATACGGCATTTTTCCGACAAATCAAAATCATTCTGCATAGGGATTATTTTTTTCATTCTTATACCATTTTACAAATTTTTCAACTGCTTCTTTCGATTCGATAATTTCATTAAATGCCCATTTCGGAAGAATGGATTCAAACGCACAGTAATAACATCCCCAGATTTCCCTGCTTCGGTTAGCTGCCTTTGCAACTTCTGGATTATCTGTAAAAAGATGCCAATGTATGGCGATAAAGCTCTCATGGAACCATATCTCTGAGCGTTGTGTCCTTCCTTTGTTATCTTTTGTTGTTATTGTCATGATTTATCATATTAATTTAAATTCAGGAATAATTTCTTATATTTGCAATGTGCAAAGAGTTGCGCATATTGTTTTGTAATTGTTGTAGCTGAGTTTAGTACTTACTGAAAAGACCAAAATAAAAAATACAGATACTAAGCTCGTTGGACTACGTATATACGTGTCTGCGAGTTTATTTCTGTAAGGGTATTGGTCTACCTCGGTAAGAATAGATAAAGCAGACACGTTTTTTTGTGGTGTCTGTTGTAGTGGAGTTGGCAAGGACGTCATCATTTAGGTGGCGTCCATTTTTATGTGATAAATTAACAATCAGGAATGATACTCAAATTTTTATCAATAGGTTTCCCTCTAAATAATATTTCTCTATTCATGATTTTGTTTTTAAATACCGTTTCCTGACTCCTTTGTACTGTGTTCTTTCAATAATCACAGTACGTGATTTTTCATATTGTTTTTCTAGTTCTTTCATTTGTTTCAAAGCTTCTGTCGCCTTCTCCCTTTCATGTTTCTGGTTTTCGGAAGAATACCAATTCTGATCTATCGATCCATATTTGTCCATAGCACACACCAATAATTTTTAAATCTATTTTTTACACACTCCGTTGAACACCGTGTCATCAATATCCATATCAAGCTGAGACGGGAATGTCTTAATGTAATTGAAGAACTTAAAAAGCTTTACATCATCGGTACCACACCTGTCGATTATAAGCTTTAAGGCCTGATACAGCATATCCGAATCCTTACCGAAAAACTCCTGAGTTTCTTCGCTACAATTCCGGACATATCTTTTCAGGTTCCGGCAATGGGAAAGAAGGAGGTTGAACTCGCGTTTAGCCTCGTGTTTAAATTCGCAATTCTCACTTTTTAGCTTTTCATTAGCCTCGATAAAGCAACTTTCAATTATATCCACCAAGACGAAAGATAAGTTGCTTAGTATGTTTGCCTAGCTTTTACTTGTTTTCATTTTCTCCTGGATTCTCCTGTTAATTCAATTTCATTAAACATTTGCCTTAGCCGGTCACCAACCATTTTGCCGTAATATTCTTCACTTTTGAGCGTTTCAAGCTTGAAATTTGCAATTGCGAAAGTTGGTGCGCCCGAGTCATATCTATCTTGTAGCACTCTCGACATAGGCTGAATGACAGTTCCATAAACATTCACCTCCTTTTGCTCTCGTCCTAGTTCGTCAATGATAAGTGGACCGAATTTGTATTCAGTAATCTCTGTGTCGTTTTTTTCCTTTCTGAAAGAATCTACAATCTGAGAGCTTTTTACAAATCTCATTTCTTGTGAAGTTACATGGCCAAACTGCTTAATGTAGTAGTTGTATGTGCTGCACACGGCACGCATAAGCAATGTTTTACCTGATCCATACTTCCCGTTGAGCAATATTCCCTTCGATAAACTGCCACCAAATGACTTATCGCCTGAAAGGTATTTGTATAGCTCATGTATAGCATTTTCATTGTTTCGGTCTATGGAAAACAATATTTCTTCACCACGCCTTGCTAGAATGTTAGTTCCATGTGCCACTACAATCGTTTTAAACTGATCATAGTTCAAAGATAATTTCGGATATGATGTTTTCCTTTGTCCGACTATTTTACTCCATTCCTGGCGCATTTTTTCAATATGGGCGTCAATCAAAATCTGATTGCTTATAGTCTGGGGTTCGCTTTTGTTTCGTTGTGGTTCCATTCGATTCACTATCAAAGATTAATTCATCGTTCCATGATTTGCCATTTAGGAAAGTGTCCGGATTCTTCCTGTACTTTTTATTCGGCTGTGCAAGCTTGTATTGTGGGATATAACTCATAGCTAATTCCCGCTCTGCGTCGGAAAGTTTTAGCCATTTTTTGATGAGTGAATCCTTTTTGCCTACCTTTTTGTCGTACAGTTCCCAAAAATCTTCAAAAGAATAGTTCGGCTCTTTTTCTTTTTTGGCGGAACTTTTTTCTTTTTCTTCTTGGTGGATTTTAGGATAATTATCATAAAACTGATTTCCTAAATCGTCATACACTTCCCCCGATGGGGGACTATAGGGGGTATTATATTCCCTATCCATTTCCCCTTCCCTTTCCCGTGGCGGGTACTCGGTGTGTACCCGTTGGGTCCCCGTTGGGTGTTCGTAATTGTCTATTTCTTTGGAGCTTATTTCCTCTGGTATGATGAAATTCGGGTATCTGGCATCAAATTTTTGATGGCTACGGAATGTGCGGATAATGTAATAACTTTCGCTCTTATACGTAATAGGTATTAACATCCGGGCATTCACTAAGGCATCAATCCATTTTTGTACCTCTGAAACTCGCAAATCTTCATCATACGGGAATATAGCCGATTTAAGGAGTGCCGGGTTTCCCCTTATCACTCCCATGTCATCAGCTTGATTCCACATTCCAATATAGAACAATCGGCACGCCCTTGGTAGTCTGGCTATCTTTTCATCTTCCCAAAATGATGGTTTGATTGTTCTTATTCTTGCCATATTTATTTTTTGTATTCAGAATCTTTTACAATCGGGCTTCCCCAATTATCTTCTAGTTCGCATATATTTTCATCCGGTACTGCATCCACTTTTACAATCCGGGTGAATACATATAGTTTCCCACAAAGTGGGCATGCGTATGTTTTATAACCTCCATAACATTCTGCATTTATTTCTGGTATGCTTGAATCAAATAAATTATTACATCTTATACACTTCATGTTTTTTTATTTTGATTTAACTTTAGTAGATTTTCTACTTCCCCGATGGCTTTGAAAATCTGATAAACGAGTTGAGGTACCATGGAATTACCATAAGCTTTTATGGATTCTGCTCTATGCTTAGAAAAGGTAATTCCAGATAATTGGGAGGGAAGCCCATCATCTCCGCAGCAAACCGGGGATTGAGATGGGAAGTTTTCCCAGCATGATGAGCAATTAAATGATTTAATTGTGAATTCCTAGTTTTCCCGTCGTTGCGGTCTTTGGGCGTCCCTGCCTTCCAGTAACTCTTTATCGGTGTTGGTAACAATCCGCTCTTTGCCATATCGTTTAAGTTCATCGTCCACCCTTGTACCTGTTTCCTTTTCATCCTCCCGTCTGTCAAGGATGAACCGTTCCTGAAATCTCGTGCTTGTGGTGTCGGCAGTAACTTCAAATTCATAAATTCCGTTTTCCCCTTGTTGCATACCTTCAGGCCTTGCGTTTGAACAGTTGGCAATAAACCAGATTCTGTCCCTTCTATGCGGCGCACCGACGGCACAAGCTGGTATAATAATCGGCTGGACGGAATAACCGATACTTTCGAGGTCGTTGCAGATTCTGTCAACAATAAATTGCTGACGCATTTCCGTCTCCAGGTAACTTTCTCCTTCGAGATCCGTGTAACTTTCCACTTTAATTTCATCACCGGGGAGTACCATGCTTGTGATTCCAGCAACGTTTTCACCAATAAACCAATTGGGTCGGATTTCGTCAACTCCCCTAAGCACTTCCGGCCAGAGGTAGCGGTCATCTTCCGCTCCTTTTCTTGATCCGGCACAGGAGAATGGCTGGCAGTTGTGGACTGCGATTCCGTAAACATTGTATGAATGTTCTTCATTTACAGATAGATTAAAAACTTCGTTTGATTCTTTTTCTCTTCTTATAGATTTTATATTGCACCACACAAATCCATCCTCGTAGAAACCATATTTTTCACAGTTGGATATGGTAACGCAATATTGCGGCCTCTCGTTGACCTCCCGCCCCTCAATGACACAAACCCTGTTGCACATTTTGCGGCTTATGCTTACGGGGCACAAATACACGTCACGTGCGATTTGCGCCATGTCAAGAGCCAGCCGCTCGCTGACGGTTGTGACACATTGCGCTCCGTTGGGTTTCTTATATCCATCGGCAAACCAGCCGTCCAATAACGCCTTCTTCCTGCTACGATCGAGCATGAAACATTGTGGCGTAAGGTGTTTCCCGTGTGCGTATTTGCCGAAATCCTGCAAGAACTCGCACAACTTTTTGTTGCAGATGATACATTTGAATGTTGTCCTTTCCTCGGAAAGCGTGTATTTGAATCCTGCTTTTTGGATGATATGGTTTAAGCGCGCTATATGCTTCTTTCCGCAACAGATAATGGCCTTATGGTTGCAGCAGTTTTTCCTTCCTTTCCGCTTTCCGATGTCCGTCCATCCGTCCGCTATCCATGCTCCGACAAGTTTCCAGAATGCGGTGGTAAAAGACGTATCGCTACCTTCATGTATGGGGTAACCTACCTTGTCACCCTTTGCAAGTTCGGAGGCTTTTACATATTTCGCTTCCCCATAGACCGTTTTTATAGTCCCATTTTCATAGTATCTTCGCTTGCTCCTAGCGTAAAAAGGATGGTTGGGGGTGCATTTCAGCTCTTTATACATGCCTTGCGCTCTCAGATATATGATTTCGTTCGCCGTATGGCGCATTGTGCATTCCACGGGATGATAACTTCTGTCTGTAGTCAGTACTTCATCCCCAATCCGGACTTCATCTATCGGCAGGAAGCCCCGTTTTGTCAGCACAGGCGTGCCGGCCACAAAACAAGGAAACCCTGCCGTGATGACATTAACTCTTCCCCGCCATTCTGAGAAATCTGTTCCGAATATGTTTTCATAATGTTTTATATGAGGATAATAATATTTAAGTACTTGATGGCAGAATGGATCTATTTCACAAGAAAATGCATTCCGCCATCCCATCCACATAGCCGCTAATTCACATGCTCCTATGCCAGTACAAAAAGAAGCATGTACATATTCTTTTTGTATCATTATAGTTTATCTATTTCGTTTCGTTGGCACTCGATAAAGTACCGGTACTTGTTAACCGTCTCCATGAGTTTAATGTTTGACTTTTCCAATTCCTGATTTCGGGCTTTGAGTTTTTCGCATTCGTCAAATTTTGCATCATAGGACCTGGAAAGCATGTCGAACTGATGGATACTTACAACTTTATCGGATTCTTGCTTTTTGTCTTGGTATTGGAGTTGTTTTTCTACTTCTTCAGCAATACCGGAGTAGTCTCCTAATAAGGATGTGATAATTAGTGCTATCATAGTTTTCAATTTTATGAATGCGATTTCCGACTTTCCGATTCCACAGTCCATTAAATGTTGTTCGTCAATCGGCTTTTCTCCGATGATTTCACAAGCATCCTCATATGTCTTTACTGTATCTCGAAAGTTTTTCAGAAATGTTGCCTTCCCGAAGTTCGATTCAAGGATTTCTTTTAAGTTTGCAGATGCTTCCAAGTAGAGTTTCTTTGCTTGCTCTTCCGTTATTTTTAATGTCTTTTCCATGTTTTTCTTTTAAAGAATGAGTAAATATTCACGATATAGTTCTTTGAATTGTTCTGTGGCGTATTTGGCTAATTCTATATTCTTAAAGCAAAGCCGAGAGCCGGTGTGCATGCGCGTACTCGCGAAGTCTGTAGTGCCGTAACGAAAACCGGAGGAACGCTGGTCTTCTCCTTTTTCGACGTAAAACCGGTTGTAATACTTCCATTCATCCCAATTTGACCAATCGGGCTCCCAACCTTCATTCAATGCTCTGATGATAATTGTCAGTTTGTAGAATGCGATGATTGATTTCCTATCTTTCTCCGGAAGCATATATACAACCGGCAAGTCATTAGGATTTAGTCCGAGGTGCTTGCAAGCATCCTCGAAGGATTTGACTTTATCTGTGATTTTTTCCATGATATTATAGTTTTAGTGTTATTGTTGTGGTTTTAAATTGTCCGGTATGCGTTCTTTGTCGTCCGGTATGTAGGGGATCACTTCTACAAACTTCGTATCTTCGATTTTTACTATCTCATAGGGTATTACAAATGTTGACAGTGATTTTTCGAGGTTATCCAATGCCCGGTTGATGTTTGCTGCGGCAACTAGATAATGAATTGAGGATTCCTTCTCTTTACCGAAGTTATCGCTATCGGTTATTTTAACTGTTGCTTTGTAGGGTCGGTCATCGTTTTCGTCATTTGATTCAATGTATTCTGTTATTTTTGACCGTTTCAGGGATTGAATGAGGTAATCCCCCTGAACTATTTCGGATAACTGCCTGCAACTCCTTTCTTCTGTTTCCGAAAAGCTCATTGCATCTATGAGGTATAATTCAGTCACTTTCTTTGCTTTGCCATTCTCATTTACTTTTTCGTATTTTACTGTGGATTCAAAATAGGTTGCTGTCATAATTCAATTATATTATGTTTATTCAATAATTTATTCACACTTAGTTAATTTCCCATTAATTAGCTTATACCAAGTATTGGACTTGACTTTTTTACCGTCAACTTTAAAAGATTTAACACACTTTATTGGATATGTATTCCCATCCCATTCTCCCCGTTCAGTAAGTACGATCCAGCATCCAAGTGATCCTTTTGCCTTGCAGTCATATCCAGTAACGATAGCAATTGATTCAAATCCTTCAACGCTTGCTGCCGATCGGTTACCCGTGTTGGTTGCTGCCGATTCGTCACCTGTGTTGGTTGCTGCCGATTGGTTACCTGTGTTGGTTGCTTTACTCTCTTCCCAATTTACTTTATCAAGAATAAATTTAATGCCTGCATCAATTAGTCCTTTTAATCCGATTTCAAATCCGATTTTTATTTTGGAAACAGAAACTTTACTGTCATCATTGTCTTTATCATATTTTCCGCTGCCATGGACTTCACAATACCGACTATCATTAGGAGGATAATAACTAAATACGTCAAAAGGATTTTCACAGAAATGAAATCCATTATTACAACATTTTATTTCTCCTCCTTGCTCATATTCTTTATCTACTTCATACAGAAATCCTCTACACTTTAATTCTTTATCAAATCCTTTGTATCCTTTTATTACTACATTTTCTTCTTCCATTTTATTTTAGTTTTTCAATTAATGTGATTCACCTTGATTTAATACCTTGTAAAGTCCTTCAAATCCTACAACTTCTTTCCATATTTCATCCACCATAATTAATCAATATTAGTTTCATGGATTAAAATTTTAAAGGTATCTAATTCGATACCTTTATTTAAGATTAAAACGGGAGATCGTCGTCTGCCTGTGAGGGGAAATTATTTGTCCCGGATTGTCTTTCTGTTTGCTGGTTCTGCTTTTCTCCGGAAGAACAGAACACGAGTTTGTCAGCCCATATAGTCGTGTCCGGGATGGCTTCACCTGTGTTTTTACTGACATAAGCAGAAAAGTAGGGATTGCCACGTACCCAAACCTTTTTCCCTTTTGTAAGGTATGCGGTCAACTTACCTTCGCTGTCGTATTTCATTACCCGGAGCCATGTTGTCTTGTCTTTCCCGTCTGATATTTTTTCTGTTACACAGATTGAAAATGAGGCGTATGCCTTGCCGCCTATTGTTTTCTGATCGGCATCCTTGCCGATGTTACCTATAGCTTGTAGTTCTATCATTTTAATATAGTTCTATAAAAATTTCATTTAAAAACCGATAGTATTAGCTTATCAATAGTTCACTTGATATTTATGTTCTTTATTAATAAGTCAAACTCTGATTCCCGTTCGATGGCTTCGTTGGTTCCGCCAGTTATAATGTTAGATACTTCGCGCTTGTCTTGGATTAGTTTGTATATATCTTCGTCGATAGTGTTTTTACCGAGAAAATAGATACAGTTTACGGTAGACTTGGCTCCAATCCGGTGACAGCGGTCTTCTGCTTGATCTGTATCGGCCGCTGTCCATGGCAACTCAACAAATGCGACATTAGAGGATGCTGTGAGTGTCAATCCTACGCCGGCGGCTTTGATGGAACAAATGATTAACGTAGTTTCAGAATCATTTTGAAAAGCATCAATGTTTCGTTGCCTTGTTGTCATGTCATCATCTCCGGTTATCGTCACAGCTTCCGGGAATGCTTGTAACAGATATCCAGCTACTTCTTTCTGATGAATGAATACAACTAATTTTTCGCCGGATTCTAAAACATCCGTTATGTAGTCTTTCACTGCGTTCAGCTTCCCGCGTGCGGAAATATTTTTAAGAACTCCGATTCTTACCATTACTTCACCACGCATGGAACGGGCAACTTGTGCATCCGTTGCCGACTTATATTTTTTCAGATAGTCGGCAAGATCTGAAAGTGCCGAATTGTATTCGTTTTGGTTGTCTATTTCGCAAAGTACTGTGGTACGTATCTTGTCTGGCAAATCTTTCAATACTTCTTTTTTGTTCCGGCTGTAAAAACAGGTTGTGTTGAGTTTGTAGTTCAATTCTTCCATATTGTCGTTGAATCCGTATTCAGCAACAAACTTTGTATAACCCCCGAATTTGTCCACCTGGTTGATGATGGCAAGCATGGAGGCAAGGTCTTTTGCCTTGTTCACTACTGGGGTTCCGGAAATAGCGAATATTACTTCCTTTCCGGACGTTAATCCCTTGGTAAACTTGCTTTGTTGGGATGAAGGGTCTTTTATCCGGTGGGCCTCGTCAATTATGACAGATTTAAACAGGTTGATGTTTGGAGTAAAAATCACATCTTTCAGTTTGAAAGCCTGTCCGGGTTTTGCAACAATGTCCTGTACAAAGTATTTTTTAAGGCTTTCGTAGTTGCAGATGAATATGTCGTTTTTTATGCTTTCTCCAAAAAGCGATTTCCCGGCGGCGAAGAGATGCCATGTATTTATGTTTGAGTTGTTCAATATACAAGCCTTTTTGTCAGTCCACATGTGCCACTCTCTTTGCCAGTTTATTTTCAAAGAAGATGGGCAAATAACCAAACAGGGGAAAGCATTCAAGGCAAGCACGGAGGCAATTGCCTGACAGGTCTTCCCAAGCCCCATCTTATCACCGATGATTGTACGTTTGTGGATGATGTTGTAGGCGACACCCTGTTTCTGATAGGGGTATAATTCCATTTTCAAGGGAATATCCTGTTTCAGTTCCGGAAGTTCCGGTATTTTCCAATCCGCTTTTGCATGCTCCTTGGTAAATACGAAGCCGTACTTTTGTCCGAACATATAGACTTGCGGAGCATATATCTTTGGGAAGAAAAATGATTTGCGTTTTGGATCATATTCGGCACCCGGGCACACTCCCATCAGTTTTTTTATCGCCCACGTGAGATTGCGGTTGTATTCAAACGTAATCTCGAAGCTGTCGTTAGATTCCTTTATCCTCATGGAGTTGCTTTACTTTTTGTGTGTATAGGTCGATTAAAACTTTATAATCAAAGTCGGACAGGTGGGAGTGTTGGTGTTTGAGGATTTCAAGCTCCTCGATAACTGCTTGTCCGTATTTCTTGATTAATCCGCGCATGTATCCGATGTTGTTCCCCTCGTCGAAGCGGTTGCAGCTCCGGCATTGGCTATTGCAGTTCTTTTCGTTGAATCGGGTGGCCATGTGGCTCCGGTTGATGAAATGACCACAATCCGATTCTTTCCAAGGGACTATCTTTCCGCATGAAATACAAACTGTATATCCCTGCGGGTTTGCATCCCGAAGTCGGATATATTCGGAAAATATGCGGTCTAATTTGGCTTTTAAGTCGGGTCTTTTCTTTACAACTACCTTGTTGTCGAATAGGGGTTGTTTCTTGGGTTTGCGTTTTATGTATGCCATAATGTTGATTTTTGTGGCCTACATCAGGATTCGAACCTGAATTTACCGAACTGTAATCCTAATAGTGTTCATCTCTATTAGAGCGTCTGCCAATTCCGCCATGTAGCCAGCTTTATTTACTCTAAATACGGAAATACATCTATGAATTTTGTATCTGAAATATTGGCTATTTCATACGGGACAACGAAAGTAGAAAGGTTCTTTTTCAGATTTTCCAATGCTCTGTCGGTATCAGCCGCCGCTACTAAATAATATTGTGCCGTAGATTTTCCCTTTCCGCTCACTTCATCGGCATCAATGATATTTACCTTCGCTTTATACCAACGGTCATCATTTTCATCTTCCGAAGGAACCAGTTCCGTAATATTCGATTTTTTCAGGCTACTGATATAATAATCACCTTTAATAACGGATTCCATTTCATGCGTGATTCTGCTTTCCGCTTCCGTATACGACATGGCATCCAGAAGATAGGCCTCATTTACTTTCTTTTCACGACCATCTTCATTTATCTTGATATACTTCACTTTCGCTTCAAACCAATTTGCTGTCATAGTTTTAAGATTTTAATTGTGATAATAATTCATTTAGTCCTCTTCCGTCTTTGATAGTTGAACCAGTTGCCCAACCGGAATAAGGGAAGAATTTTATAGTATGTCCTTTATACTGGAAGTTGATTTCATGGTCAGAAACCTTATTGACTTCAATTCCAAGTTTTTGAATTTGTTGTATGGCGTATTCTATTCGTTTAGGTTCTAACCTGTTTTGTCGTTCGGTATCTAACCTTGTCATTTCCCAAATTTTTAATTGCTTTATCTATTTTCCTTATCTTCTCTCTCAATTGGATGGAATCGGGAGGTAAACGGGATTTTAAGTCTGATAGCCATCGGATAATATCTTCGGCGGTTTTATTGGAGATTGTTTTCATTTTTGGCTAATTCCGTTTGAGTTTCTCATTTCTTCTTTTGCCATGCTTACTACCGTCCGGAGCCAATCTAACTGATGGGTGGCAGCACGGTTTAGGCGTTCGATTGTGTTTACCAATAGATTTTCACGCTGACAGGATGCTTCTACAAGTTGCTTTAGAACCGATGCAGGGCAACCAGCTTGTTTCCCGAGGTTGTAAACGATGCTTTCTGATAGTGCCTTGTCCTGATAAAACCTTGCATCCGAAAGCATCTTCCCGGTGCGGGCGATATATACCGAAAGCTCGTTCCCTCTCTCTATGGCTAAATTAGCATCCTCTGGCGGTAAGGTGGATAGATAAGCTTCTATATCGTCCACCTCTTTTTCTAAATCTTCTATGGGTGTGATTGTCATGCTGTATTTTTTAAGTCTCCGAACATAGTCCAGTATTTAAATGCGAGTTCCATACACTTGTGCTGGCCGGATTCCCATAATTCATCTCCTCTTTTTATGAATACCTTGAAGACGCGGAAGTTTTCTTTGGAAATTCCGATTAAGACGTCTTTCTCGGAGCCTGCTATATTCATGTAGAAGAATCTTTGCCTGTCGTAGTCGAATTGCCTTACAGCGGATTCAAATTGTTCCTGTGTCGTCGCGGAGGTGCTTTTTATATCGCCTCCCCATCCCATTGACGGCATCCACAAGTCCCATTTGCATCGGACGGGCAGTGTAAAAGGGATGTCGTAGTCGAATTTCTGACAGGGATTAATCATGACTTTCTGTGTGTCTGATAGTGGAAGTATCCGGCTGGCAAACTCATCGCGCATGAATGCCTTTTTCATTTCTTCTGCTTTTTTGAAATCACCTTCTGTCATTTGTTCGCCGGCACAAGTCAGTTTGAAATAGTCGACTTTTTCCGGTTCTGTAATCATGTGATCGATTAGGTTCCCAAATTTTGCATGAACGGGGTCGATTTCCATTCCTCCGTAGAGCTGTCTTTTTAATTCAGATAGGTCGGAGTTGGATATTTCCGACCTGTCATAGTATGGGTCTTTCATTTTGCCGTAACAACTTCTTTGTAAGTAATAAAGTTTGACGTGATGATTTCTCCATCCTTGTTTGCGATATCCTCGCAGAATTTCTTCATCTGTGCGATGGATTTCTTTTCAATCTTTTCGTTCGGGAGATTCTTTCCTTCACGCTCGAACCAGAACATGAATATCTGTCCGTATCCGGCAGGATTGCTTACTTCGATGGAAAGCGTTTTCTTTACATTCGCCGCAGGGGCAGAATAATTTTGGTCGAACAGGGTATTGAGGGATGCTTCAGTTTTCTCTGCCTCGATGGATGTCTGTTGTTTCTGTGTGAAGTTCAACAGTTCTTGTCTTTTTTCTTCCGCTTCCCGTTTTGCCCTTTCTTCCGCTTCTTTCGCAAGCCGTTCTTTTTCCGCGGCATTTGCTTGCGCGATCTCTAACAATTCTTGTTTCTTTGAATCAACGCGATCAAGGTAGTACCGGATTTTTTCGGTGATTTTTTCATTGTATTCCAGTTCATTTTTGGCAGATTTGGAAGAAGCTATTTCTTCATAGATTGCGATCTCTTCTTCTTTTGTAATGTAATTCCTGTATGGATATGAGAAAGTGGCCGGTTTGTATTCGGATGAGAAGTTTTTCAATTCATCTTTTTTTAGCTCGCAGTTTTGCAGCGTGATGGAGTTGAATATTTCTTCAAGCGAATCGTATGCAAGGCTTAATGTGTTTACCAGGTCGTTGGTAAAGGCTTGTTTGAAATAAGCACGCATTTCGATGCGCTCCTGTTCTGTGGCAGCCTTGATACGCCGAGACTCTTCCTCTTTTGCGGCGATTTCCGCGATATGCCGGGCAAATGCGTTTCTGAAATTTTGTATTGCCTGTATTTCTTCCCCTGTTTTCAGTTCGTTTTCCAGTTCGGTGAAATGTTTCCGGATTTGGTCGAATGCCTGTGTGATTGGTTTCCGGCGGTCGGTCATGGCCGAAATGGTCTTGCTTATCTTTCCGAGGAATGTTTTACACTCTTCGTCTAGGAACCGGACTTCCGGAGTGTCTGAGATAGGGGTGTTTTCTATTTTAGCGAGCAGGATTTTTGCGACTTCTTTTGCTTTTTCATTACTTGCAATGTTTTGCGCAATGATGTCTTTTGCCTGTAATAATGCTTCCTGTGTTGTTGAGAGTGCTGTTGTTTCCATGATTAAAAGGGTTCTTCTGGGTTTTCTACTATGTTTACACCGCCCTGTTGCTTGGCGATTTCCTGTACATCTGTCTCTTCGGCTTCTTCTTCGGTTTCTTTTTGCGGGACTTGGTTGTATACTGGCTCATCCAACCCATAGTCGGAGGCCTGGACTTGTTCGTCTTGCTGTAAAGCGGAGAATTGTCCTAACCTTAATTTCGGAAATGTCTTGAAAGCGTGCTTGATTACTTTCGCTTCAAGGAATCCGGTGTCGATTTGACCTTCATTTGAATGGTAGAGGGCATTGGCGTCTCCATATACATTCCCGTCTTTGTCTTTCCGTTGATTTTTCTTTAAGGAATATCCTTTCAGACGGTCGATGTCTTCTGGAAGCATCCAAAAGAAGTCAAAGGAACGATCGGGGCGGGTCAGCTTGATAAAAGCTCCGATGATTGTTTTGCTTTGCCGTGGAATGGCTGCCGAATAGACTACCACTTTCTGTCCGGTTTCGGTTACCTTGGGCTTAAATTCATCCCCCTCGAATACGATTACAGGACGGTCGGCATATAATAGCTGTCCAGCTTGGATTCTTAAATCGAGCTCTCCATATGGAGAAATTTCAATGGACATCCGTTGTTCCCATGTTTGTTTTTCTTTTGTTCCTACATTCACGGAACCGGGGATGATGTAAATAAGGGGCCGGGATGCGTTTTCAAGGGTAAGTCCCATGCTTGCGATGTCAAGGAGCACTCCATATGTGGAGAAACCTGTACATTTTGCTAGGTTTGGGGAGGCTTGTATGATTCTCTGTAGGTTGTATTTTTCTTTTTCAAAGAATAATTCGCCCTGCTCAGAGTTGTGGATGTTATTGTAGAGTGTAACGAATCGCTCTCTTACTCTCGTATCCTCTAAAATCTGAAACGGAGACATGGATTTAAGCTCCGTGATCGTCAGCTTTTTTGTTTCTGAATTATTTTCCATACTTTTGTTTTGTTGTTTGAAATGTGACGGGTAAGAGGAATCGAACCTCTTTCTAAGTACTCCAGTACAACCCGTTGCTGGCTTAATGCGCCTTTGACACGCGACTTCCGCCACTACCGGAGTATTGCCCGGTAGTTCACCAGCCCGCAGCGACAAACTGCGTGTTTGTTATTGTCTGTCAACATGTCAAAGAGCTTAGAGTTTTTTGTAAGGCCGTTCTGATTGGCGTCGTGGCGGCCTTACTTTATTTCTTTATCCAGATCCAGCTGGAGACGGTGTACCCTTTCCCAGTTTTTAGAATCAACCGGGTTACTTCTGTCGAAGTAAGGGAACAGTGCTGAACAATACTGATGGATGTAGCACAGCAGGCGATACTTTTCATTTCGTTCGTGTCTGCATTCCTCTTGTAGCTTGGATACTTTCTTCTGGATAGAGATGATTTCTTTTTCTAATTTACTTTGGGATTTGGTCTGTGAAGTGGGTACACTTTGTACCTTTACTTCAAATTTTTCAGTGGTGTTTGGCATTTGACAACTAAAAATTTGATTAATAATTTTTTGGACAAAAGAAGAAGCGGAGCCTCTCCAAATGTCGCCAAACACCCATAACCTCAAAGAATTATGTGTCAGAGAAACTCCGCTATATTGCGAATTTTTCGATATGTATAAACACAACATACCGAGGTTATAAATGTTTGGCACTGCAAACATGGCAAATTCCTCTGAATTAACCAAGATTTTCGACCAAATATTTTCTAAATTCCGCAACATTTTTCTTCAATTTATTATTAATCAATTACTTTTTGAGCCTACTATCCGGTTCGAACGGATGACCTTCGGAGTACAAAACCGATGCTCTACCAACTGAGCTAAGTAGGCAGGTTGCCGGGGTAGTCCAAGATATTGCTACAGTTACAGCGGACTGCCCCGGACGGTTAATTGTTGTTTATAATGGCACTCTGTACTTTTACCAGCTCTTTGTACCTTAATAGTTCCTGTTTAAGGGTTTCACATTCCTTAAAATATTTTGTCCAAGACGCATTGGCTGCACTAAGCTGCTTTTTAAGATCTTCAATTTCTTTATCCTTTTTGTCACTTACATTTACATTTGCATTGTCGTTCATAACTTTTCCCTTTTAAAATTTTGCCTTTCGTGCTATCTCCCGACAGGACTAAGGCTGAAACAAACACTTACTTTGTTGTCACTTAAAAAAGGTCCGGTTTGAAGATGTTGTGGTGTAAAGAAAAGAATGTCACCGGACCAAAGAACTCACGACATATTTTTATACAGGTTCCGCACCCTGTTCCCCCTTACTTTCACCTGGGGCGGTGTTAGGTTTGCTTTGTTTAAGCCGGACCAAACCTTGCTAAATTCCTCCGCCATTACGTATCTTTATCCCAGCTCCGATTGTTCCGATATGGTTCTGTCTGCTTCTTCTCCGGCCACATCGCCCAACCCAAAATACCGGACATTATTGCGAAAGGAAGACTATGGTACTGCCCTCCGTAAATACTGCATCCTAATATTCCAAGGGCAAGAAGAAAGGCTAATATTGAAAAAGTTCTCATAGTTTATCAATTATTTTATATGCTTCAATTACTTCACGGGTTTTTACCCGCCATTTCTGATTCCCATTTCCCTTATCAGGATTAATCAACTTCATTTTGATTGCTTGCTCCAGTTTTTTCCGACTGCCCAAATGCCTAATTGCTTCATTCCGGCTCATATATTCCCCGTAAGTTTCGGCAACGGCTTCCTTGACAACGCTCTTGGTGAAATCAATAAATTCAGCCATCGACATTTCGATACGATCGGTATTTCGGAGGATCAGGTTCATGGCGAATCACTCTTTAATCGTTAAAGGCTTTTTAACTAAAGCACATCCGTAATTCTTTAATGCTTCATTGCGAATTGCTTCGGGCTGCTCCCCCTCTGTAACAAATCTTAATGCATTTCGAACCGTATGTTCTGATACGCCGAAATATTTTGCTAACTTAGGGATAACCCCCTTCTCATATAAAATTCGCGCTTTATAAAGGCTCATATCAAAATGTTTTTTTATATTTGTAAATTATTGTTTGTTTTTCCGTTTTGGAAACGTGATTGTTATTAATTACAAGGCAAAGATATAGAGTATATTCCTAATTTCAATGGAAATATTAGAATATATTCCTTGATTTAAGAATAATTAACATGATAGGTTATGGGAGTAAAAGAAAGAATACAGCAATACATTGATAAAAAAAGAATTAGCGTAAATTCTTTTGAGAATTCGATAAATGCATCTAACGGATATTGGAGAAAAACTAAAAGTATATCCGCAAATGTAGTTTCTGATATATTAAGAATATATTCTGATATTAATCCTATATGGGTCATGACTGGAGAAGGAGAAATGATTAAAAATATTTCCGAATCAGATTCACAAAATGACATTCAGCTTCCCGAAGTCCCAGAGGCAAATAAAAGCGAGACCGAAACAATTAAGTCCTTATTGTCTGTAATCAGTGATCAGGCTAATATATTAAAACAAGTGACTAATAGTAAAGAGCAAAAACATATTGAAGAACAGAAGGAAATGTTTAATAAGATTGAATCTTTACAAAAATCACTTGATAATCAAGGAAAATATCTTCAAACGTTGTGCAAGAAAATAGATGATCTTATTTCTGAAAATAATATTCCTGGACAAAAAAAGGTTGGTTAACATGAGTAAAAAAGAAACAAATTTTAGTGAAGAACGTATAACTAATACTGATGAAAAAGTATTAATATTAATAAAAGATATTATGAGTGACTTCACCGAAGTTGTAAAAATGCTAACTGATACAATGAATGCGCAGTTAAGTATTATTAAGGATCAAGAAAAAAATAGTGCTGAAAGTACTCGCCTAAATAATCAGGCAATAAATCGACAATTAGATATAATAAATGATCAAAATGGATTTCTCAAAAAAATATTCGATCACAGGGAAGGTGGAGATGATAAGAAAATATCTAAGGTTATAGAGTTTTGCCATCAGAGAAAACAAAATTGAAAAAAGTCGTGTGCTAATTTAAAATTATAATACATGGATTTTAAAGATCAAATTAAAATACTTGGAGAGCGTGCATCCAAGTTAAAAGAAAGTATTGCAACAGAAGAAGCCACAAAAACAGCTATTATACTTCCATTCATACAATCTCTTGGATATGATATTTTCGATCCAACAGAAGTGATACCAGAATGTGTTTGTGATATAGGAACAAAGAAAGGTGAAAAAATTGATTATACAATTTGTAAAGATGGAGATCCAATTATATTAATCGAATGCAAACACTGGAAGCAAGATTTAAATTTACATAGTGGGCAGCTTCTAAGGTACTATCATGTATCTAAAGCTAAATTTGGTATACTCACAAACGGCATAATTTATAAGTTCTATGCTGACCTAGTAGAGCCAAATAAAATGGATGACAAACCATTTTTTGAGATTAACATAGAAGACTTAAAAGAGGTTCAAGTTGAAAAGTTAAAAGAATTTCATAAAAGTTACTTTGATATTGAATCTATTCTAAATACTGCAAGTGAGTTAAAATATACTACAGAATTAAGAAATCTAATCGTTAAAGAAATAGCTGATCCTTCTGATGAATTTGTAAAATACTTTGCAAAACAAGTATATCCGTCAATGCTCACGAAACCAATTGTTGAACAATTTAGAGATATGTTAAGAAGAGCTTTTCAACAGTATAACAGTGATTACATAAGCGACAAACTTAAATCGGTAATAAAATCACAAACTGATGAAATTAAATCTCAAGATCAGGAACAACAAATACAAGAAGAAAGCCGAGAAGATTTAATTGTAACTACAGAAGAAGAATTGCAAGGATTCTATATTGTAAAATCAATTTTACATGGGATTGTTGATTTAAATAGAGTTATATATAGAGATACCATCTCTTATTTTGGCATATTACTAGATGATAACAATAGAAAACCTATCTGTCGTTTACATTTTAATCGATCGAATAAATATCTTGAAGTATTTGATGAAAATAAAAAAGGAACAAAATACCTAATTACGTCTCTTGAAGAGTTATATAATTATTCAAAAGAAATTATTGAAAGTGCAAAAAACTATTTGAATGACTAATACTTAAATATAAGCCAAAAATCAGGCAAAATGACCGAAAAAGAAAATATAACAATAGAATCAGGTAGCGGCTTAGACGGAAATGTTAAACCAGTAGAAAACCAGTAGAAATTTCTACTAAAAATATATCCAACTCCTTAATTTTCAATTTATAAAAGAAGATCACAAAACTGGACTCAAAATCCAGTGTCCTCAACAGACGTGCGGGTTCGATTCCCGCCCTGGGTACAAATTGAAAATTAAGGAGTTAGATGAAAATCTAACTCTTTTTTTGTAACCCATGGGACCGGGGCATGGGGTTTCTTGAGGACTGGTACTATCTTAGAAAAAGTTTACTGATCACCTATCTTACAATTTATTCCTGGAAGATTTCAGCCCTCACGCGGCTGAGGGTTTCGGGAGTCATCAACAGATAAGAAGCGATATGGCTGATAGGGGCTCTTTTGGCTGCTTCGGGAAAATCTTTTAGAAAACGTTTATAGCGTTCCTTGGCAGTTTCGAATCGCCAGGAGTCGGCTTTGTTCTGGGATACCATAAGGCCCCATTCTAAAATTTTCTTGTATAATTGGGCAATAGAGGAATAAGAAACAAACAATTCTTGCAGACCGGTATAGGGGATGTCGTACACCACGGTCGGTTCGATGGCTTCGATCATCAAGCGTGTGGGTTCTTGTCTGAACAGGCTGATGATGCAAAATACCAAATCATCTTCACACGAAAAATGTTCGGTGATATCATGCCCGTTTTTGTAGTAATACTGACGTAACATTCCCGATTCGACATAATGGAAATGGCGGGCTATCCGGCCTTCTTCGAGGAGAAGTTCTCCTTTATCGACCCGGCGACACTCCATTATAGAAGCAAGTGCTTCCTGTTCCTCCGGATGCAGAGGATAATAACGTCTGGACAGAGTTCGTGTTATAGCTAAAGCAGTTTTCATATTTACCGGGAAAAAAGTATACAAAGAAAAGAAAAAGGGTTGAAAAAAAAGAGAATCGGAACTTATAAAGTTCATCATAAAACGTAGGTATAATTTTTTCTTTCTATTCCGATTCCGGTTTTTATACCGTCAGACCGGTTCGCCTGGACCGGTCCGTTAAGGCTTTCCTTCACTGACCGGCGGAACTCGCTTCGCTCAGACACCACCGGTCGGGCGTTCGGAAACCCTAACCGGACACTCGTTCCCGCTCCAATGGTCTTCCGGCATAAAAACCTTCATCTCACGTTAACACGACCTGGCAAAGGAAGAATTAGAAAAATTTTATAGAATAAAATACCGGCTCACCTCTATCGGATTATGGATAATTGGGTTACTTTACCGGAAAATCTTTTTTCGCTGAAATTTATGGTTTTCAGGTCCGGTTTAGCTTGCCAGGTAGTGATAACGTAAGTCGGAGGTATTCGTGTTCGGGGACCATTGGAGCTCCGGCGAGTGTCGTCTTGCTTTTTCTGAACGCCCGGCCGGTGGTGTCTGAGCGAAGCGAGTTCCGCCGGTCAGTGAAAGAAAAAGCCAGATGACCGACAGAAGCGACCGCGTCCCCGAACACGAATACCGAAGACGAACAAGGACCGGAATAATTCTACGTTTTAACAGTTACAGAGGTTAGAGAAGTGAAGCTTTCACCGTTGTAACTAAAAAATGGGAGAGGATCAGCAAGAAGAGCGAAGTGCAAAAGAAGGTGTCTGAAAACAAACTATTCAAAAAAGAGTAATTTCTGGTCAAAGGAGGAATTTTGGTTAAAATTTACCTTTATTTGAATAATAATCACCCTTGATTTCAAACGTTAGCACGTATTTTTGATCCGTCGAAATAAATTAATCAATCAGATATCTATGAAAAAAATCTTATTTTCTGCAATTGCTCTGGCTGTTAGTTTGGCAGGGTATGCACAATGGAAACCTGCGGGCGATAAAATAAAAACCACGTGGGCAGAGCAAATCGATCCGAATAATGTACTTCCGGAATATCCCCGACCGATCATGGAACGGAAGGAATGGAAAAACCTGAACGGCTTGTGGGAATATGCCATCCGTCCGACGGGTACTCAGCAACCGGCAGACATGGACGGTCAGATATTGGTACCATTTGCCGTAGAATCGAGCCTCTCGGGTGTGATGAAGACTTTAGGCAAAGAAAACGAATTGTGGTATAGCCGGGAATTCACCGTTCCCTCCTCCTGGAAAGGCAAAAACATACTGCTGCACTTCGGGGCTGTCGACTGGCAAGCCGATGTTTGGGTAAACGGCGTTAAAATGGGACAACACCGGGGAGGATACACCCCCTTCTCTTTCGATATTACTCCGGTTTTAGCTAAAGGGAAAAACCAGATCACGGTAAAAGTATGGGATCCGAGCGACGAAGGTTATCAACCGAGAGGAAAACAGGTGAAACACCCGGACGGTATCTGGTACACTCCGGTCAGCGGAATCTGGCAAACGGTATGGATGGAACCTGTATCCGCCAACCACATCACCCGGCTGAAAACGACACCGGATATCGATAAAAAGATCCTGACCGTAGAAGCCCATACGGCAACCGGCAATCCTTCCGCCGTTGTTTCGGTAGTAGTATCGGAGGGAGGAAAGGTCGTAGCTACGGGAAAAGCCATGCAGGGCCAGCCCGTTCAGCTGGCGATCGAGAATGCCAGATTATGGAGTCCTGAAAATCCTTTCCTTTATGATATGAAAGTGACTCTGACCGACAATGGAAAAGTGATCGACGAAGTGAACAGCTACGCTGCCATGCGGAAATATTCTATCCGCCAAGGCGCAGACGGTATTACCCGTTTACAGCTGAACAATCGGAATGTTTTCCACTTCGGTCCGCTGGATCAGGGATGGTGGCCCGACGGATTATATACCGCTCCGACCGACGAAGCCCTGGTATACGACATCAAGAAAGTAAAAGATTTCGGATATAATATGATCCGTAAGCATGTAAAGGTAGAACCGGCACGCTGGTACACCCATTGCGACAAATTAGGCGTAATCGTATGGCAGGATATGCCGAATGGCGACAGAGGACCGGAATGGCAAAGCAGACAATATTTCAAAGGAGTAGAAATGGTCCATTCCGCCGAATCGGAAGCCAATTACCGCCGGGAATGGAAAGAAATCATCGACCTGCTGTATTCCAATCCTTGTGTAGGGGTATGGGTGCCCTTCAACGAATGCTGGGGACAATTCAAAACTCCCGATATCGCAGCCTGGACAAAAGCTTATGATCCGAGTCGTCTGGTCAATCCTGCCAGCGGTGGAAATCACTACACCTGCGGAGATATTCTCGACCTGCACAATTATCCGGATCCCGATTTATATCTCTACGATCCGATGCGGGCAACCGTATTAGGAGAATACGGCGGCATCGGACTGGTGATGAAAGACCACCTCTGGATGCCCGACAGAAACTGGGGATATGTGAAATTCAACAATCCGGAAGAAGTGACGACGGAGTATATCAAATATGCCGAACATTTACTTCAGTTGATCCCCCGGGGATTCTCTGCCGGCGTATATACCCAGATTACTGACGTCGAAGGAGAAGTCAATGGACTGATGACCTATGACAGAAAAGAAATCAAGGTAAACGAGAAAAAAATCCGGGAAATGAACCAAAAGATATGTAATTCCTTAAAATAAGAATACATACAAGATTTTAGACAGAACAGCGCGAAAGCGGTTTGTTTCTGTCGGACATCGGGAGAGGGCAGGGCAGACGCATTACTTAGGGATTTGGTGAAACTCCTTTTACCTACTTGATTGAGAGGTCGAAACGGGAAATAATCCCGTTTCTCCTACTCAATTAGCTTTTATCATTTCAGAATCCCGTTTTCTTACTTTAAAGTGCTTTCAGAAATTCTTCAGGATCAGCTGTTGCTCCGACAAGCCGGGCAACCACCTTCCCTTCGGGATCTATCAGTATCTTAGTAGGAAAAGAAGTGATATTATAAAGTTTCAATAGATCCTGTTCCTCCTTACCTTCATTGTTGAGGATTTGAGTCCAGGTCATACCATCTTCTTTTACCGCCTGTTTCCATAATTTTTTAGCCTGCTCCAGGTCCTTCATATTTTCATCGGCCACATTGACGAAGACTACCTTCCCGCTATATTTTTTATGTAACTCTTTCAAATGGGGATGGGAGGCCCGGCAAGGTCCGCACCAACTTCCCCAGAAATCGAGCAATACATATTTCCCTTTCAGCTTTTTCAAAGAAACGTCTTTACCATTCATATCCTTCTTCACAAAATCAGGTGCTATTGTGCCCGGACGATAAGGGCGGCCGGCATCCAATTTCCGTTTGAGTATTTTCCCATAAGCTGTACCTTGCAATTCCTGAGGAAGCTGATCATATATCCGTTCGGCCTCGTTTTCGTCAAACCAATTATAATGTTCCAGCAAATTCATCAGGGAGATATAACTTCGGGGATTTGCCCGTACAAACGCCATTATGGTTTGTTTGTTGGCCTGCATATAAGCGTCAAACTCCTCTTTATAATCGCGGATATCTCCTCCTTCAAGCATATTTGTCATTGTCAACTGTCGGTAAGCCGCTTCAGCAGGATCAACCTGCTCGTAATAAAGACGCCAGTAATCGTGCGCCACAGTACCTCCTCTAATCCAGTCAATTTCCGGTACTTTCCCTTTTTCAGCTCTGATTTTCATAACAGCATATTCACCAGGGACCACCATCAGACTGACATTCGGATAATAGGTACCCAAGCGGGGTGCCGGACAAGCCAGTTCTTCACACAAAAGCTTCAGCGTCAACCGGGAAGTATCCCGGGCAGCCATATTCAACCTGATCCGGTGATCAGTAAAATCGAAAGTATCCTGTAGCATACCCTGGGGTGTCCATCCCATGACGATCACTTTTCCCTTCTCTACAGCATCGATTTCTGCCTGCAAAGTAAAATCTTTCTTCCCTTCCAATTCCAGCATCTTCATCCGCAGAATACGCTGATGGAATTCGTCGGCAACCTGCATATTGCTGCGTAATAAATCGACTGCCAGTTGTTTAACCTCCTGAGATTCGGTCATTACCACCTCCAGATCCAATAGAATCAGAAAACGGTCCTGATCTTCCAGAACAGGGAATTTTTCCTTACATATTTCCAGATATTCCCGGACATTCCCTCCCATCCGGACATCAGCTATGGCCAATAAATCCGGCATCGCACGGGTATGGGTAAGCTTTACCTGTTCGATATCCGTTTTCAATTTCTGCAACCCCTCAGCAGTAACAGGTTCCGGGCTTCTCAATGAGAAATAGGGAATCAACCGGATGCGCAACCATGAATACAACAGTTTATCTACAATCTCCTTTCCGTTTGCCCTGACAAATTGTTCCCTGTTATCAAACACATACTGTGCTTTGGGGTCATCAAAATTCAGGGTGTAGCGTTCATATAGAAAGAAGTTCTCCGGTTTTACCTTTTTCCGGGCAGATAAGCGATTAAAATAATCATTGATCACCCCGAATCCCTCATTTGTCTTCCCTTGTTCCAATAATAACGTGGCATAATCATCAACCAACTGAGGAGTACGTTCGCCCTTTTCGTAGCGTTTAGTCAATCCGGCAGGTGACCATCGGGAATCGATCCCTTTGCGGATTTTCTCCACAAACTCATCGGCCGGGCGATAGCCGGAGGTCCTGAATACCTCCGTACCATCCGGACTCAATACCACAAACGTAGGAAAAGCCTTTACGGCATATTTCTTTGCCAGTTCCAACCCATTTTCTTTCTCTGCATCTAATTTGAGGGAAATAAAAGTACGGTTGAAATATTCTCCTACTTCCTGCTGGGGAAAAACCTCTTTTGACATTCGTTTACAAGGTCCGCACCATGTTGTATAAAAGTCAATGAAAACCATCTTGTTCTCTTTCGCAGCAAGTTCTATCGCTTCCGTATAAGAAAGCGGCCGGAAATTTACCCCCTGGGCACACACCCACAAAGGCAACAGCAGGATTCCGGCCATCCATATGATCACTTTTTTATTCATAGATATGATCTCAAACTATTGCCGGTAATCAATATCTTTCACTTTCACCAAACCGTTCCAACGACAATCTTTCAAAGGTTCCAATTCAAACGAATCCTGGTCAGTGCCCAAAAGATAACGCGTTACAATTCCCTTCTCTGCCGCGTTGTAGGTACCTACCATCAACTCATCGTAATTATTTCCATAGGGATCAAATTTGATAAAGGTAATCTGATCGCCCAGGTCTTTCTCATAATGCATATGATTCACATAATCATATGCATGTAATATTTGTCCGTTAGCATACAATAACAAAGAACGCTTAGAAGCAAAAGCGTAAAGCAATCCGCTTCTTAAACCGGTCGCTTTCGATTTGTCTATCGTATAGCCGGCTCTTTTCTGAGGCATATCGCTCGGCACCCAACTCCGGATACTGCAATAAAACTGATAGACATAGAAATTTTGCTGATCTTCCATCAGTGCAAATGAATTTCCATTTGAACTACCTCCCACTGTATTAAATGTATTCTCACCATAAATACAAGTACGGCCCGCCGGCTGTATCCAAGGAAATGCTTCTCCTGCATTATCTTGTAACTGAGTTACACTTAACCCGGTAACAGTACTCAAAAAGGTAAAACAATGATCGTCGGCATTATAAATAATCCAACCACTCGGACTGCTTATACTGGTAAAAATATATGGAAAAGGCCGGAAGCATTTTTCACTCATCACATCCATACGGTTGGAAGGATTTCCATAATTTTCATCCGAGTACAAACTCGCTCCGAATACATAATCTTCCGTCATCATAATCCGGTTATTTGACATACCGGTAAAACGCTGTTTGGCAGCCATATCCACTACATTCAGCATATCAGGCATCGGGAAACTTGAATAAGTCATAGAACGCAAGGTATTCATCGGTCCTGAAGCAAACGAAGTCAAATCCAGATAGTAGGATCCTGATTCTGTGGATATCCACAGTTTCATAGCCGGAGTTTCCCAATAATAAGAACCGGTATACATGACCCGCATCGGTCCCCGTAATTCAGGTAGTCCATTCCCCTCCAACAGATTCTTCAACACAATCGTATCTTTTGCCGTAGAGATCATATCCAAACCTACCGTACCATCCTCTTTTTCCCCAAGAACAAAAAAACCTTTATCCGTCACACTCAAAACAGTCAGTGAGGTATAGGATTTCCAGATCAAATCGGTCTTCGTATCTTTGACTTTCAGATATAAAGTATAAGAATCAGGTTTCAAATTGACAAAATACCTCAGATTCCGTTCCGTACCCAAAACGATTCCTTTATCCCGGTCATCGGTCAAACTGCTGGCCACCACTTTCCATTCGTATTCATAACGCGAAGGATCACTGTCTTCTGTAAACTGTATCACAGGTTCTTTCCGTACGGTGTCCAGATAGGAAAGCGGAGTGATTTTTAAAGTATCGTTCTTAAAAATAGCCGTATAACCTCCTTTTTTCCAATCGGAAATTTTTACTTCATTGATCGGATGATAATCATTCGATCCCTCGTCATCATAACAGGAAATACTAAAAACAGATAGAATTCCCGCCCATAATATCAATATTAATTTTCTCATCGTAGTCAGATTTTAGTATATTTCAATTCTATCATTCTCCCGGTTGAAACGGAACCCCATAATAAGATTTCCAACTCACCCCCTGAAACCACATCAGTCGTCCATCTTTCTCCCTGATTGCATCACGATGATCGGGGCTCTTGTCATATAATGCCTGCAAATCCATAGCCATCTTGTTTTGGATAGCATATTTCAAACCGGACGGCATCGTTTCATTGGACATAAAATCTTCATAAGTCAACTCCGGAAAACGCTTTAGGATTTCTTCAAATTTTTCCTTTGAAAAGAATCCCCACAATCCTCCCTCCAAATCTCCGATTTTACCGGACTCCCTTCCCATCCAAACTTTCGGACAAGTAATAAAGTTGTTCAGGATAATCTTATGCCGTGTCCCGTCAAATTCCTCCTTGCCGCTATCATTCCCCAACATACCGCTCAAATCGAACCATTGCGGAATAGCCAGGGTGAAATCTTCGGATGGCAATAAACGAAGTACAAGATTACGTTCCACTTCATCCAATGCTTCACTATTTTTCACAGTCACCGGCACATCTGCATAACTCCAGCCTCCCTTTATGGTTTGCCATTCATCAAATTCCAGATAATTTTCACCTTTTACGGCTGTCGTACTATCCTGATCGACTACAATACGGAATTTCCGGTCATAATCTTTTACCCTTCCGGTCATTTGTACCCTTATTTTCAGAAGCAGTTCGTCTACACCCTTTTTAATAAATTCAACTTTAGTATAAGGCTGGGCGGCCCAATAAGTGGTATCAAACCAATCCGGTCCCCATTGTACATAGAAATAAACTCCTTCCTCTCCGTCGAAATCCTTGATTTCTTTTTCACATCCGGACAGACCGGCAATGATGAGGAATAAGGTCGCTATATAAACAATATTTTTCATAATTTACTCTTTTTCAGTTGAACTACTTTGATTTTCCCGTTGACTGGTTTCACTGTCAGGTAATGGAACCACATAATTCCGGAGTTGCATCGTCAACGTCTCTGCCGGCTGGGAACCATCGGGTATACTTTCCAACCGATTGCGTTTGAAATAATAGAAGGTTTGCCCCTCTCCGATAAATTCCCGGATATACTCATTCCGGATAGCCGTATTCAGATCGGTCGGCGACTCTGTATTCAGGCTGATACACTTTCTGGCTTTACGTAAAGGATTCAGGTATTTTTCCAAAGCAATACCGACCTGCCTTTCCCGGACTCCGACACATTCGGCCGCAATCAAATAAAGTTCGCTGACCCGGATCAGGGGAACCATATAAGCAAAACGCTCTGCCTTGGCCTTTGCTTCATCGGTAGTCGTCTGTACCTCTGCATACTTCTTGAAACAACAAAACTCTTTTGCTTCCTTTGTTACAGATTCCCACATTTTAAAACGCAAATCATCGGGAGATTCGAAAATGGTACGGATACGGCCATTCTGATAGCCTCCGGCCAAAGTCAGTAAATTCACCACATTCAGATCAGAGGTAAAATAGGTCTTATAAATATTATCTGTACGAATACTATTGTACAAAGAGAACAATACCTCTGTCGCAAACATATTATCATTGGAGGCTGTATCTGCATAAGTTGCTGTACACAAAGGGAACAAAGGATTCTTTTCGTCAGCGACTTCCTCAATCACCTCAATGGCACATTCTTTTGCCTTGCTGTAATCTTCCTTCCACATATACGCCCTTGCCATCAAAGCTTTCACTGCATAGTAATTCATCCGGTATTGCCGGTAAAAAAGATCATTACCATTTTCTCCTCCACTGTAATTTCTGGCTCCATCGGTAATAACAGGATCGACATCCTTCAATAAATCAGCAGCTCTTGTCAAATCGGTAAGCACACAGTTTAATACGCTGTCTGCGCTTAACAAAGGTTCGACAATCCGTTCCGAAGAAGTCTGGTAAGGTATACTTGCCTGCTCCTTTTCCGTCCAAAGTGGCCCGAACAGCCGGAGCATATCGAAATGTAACATAGCACGTAATCCCAACGCCTCGCCTTTGATCAATTTATAATACAGTTCCGGCAGCACCGGATTCCCGTCTCCGCAATGTTCCAGTATAGCATTCAAATTCGAAATCTGGGAATAAGTGGTCTTCCATACCGTTTCGAACCGGTCTTTTGACGTCTTACTATCATAAGCATAGGACTGGTAACCACTATAATTGTGCTCACTGGTGGTACAATTATAATACTGAGCCATCACATCGATTATACCGGCCGACAAATTACCTCCATAATTCGACGAACTATTCATATTCAGGTACACCCCGTTTAAAGCCATCAGAAACCCCTCTCTTTCTTCAAACAGGTCTTTTTCCATAATCTGATCCTCCGGAGCCACATCCAACCAGGAATTACATGAAGCGCCTATCAGTAAAAGCCCCAGTATCCATATTCTTTTTATTCTATTCATAATCTAATCTTTTTAGCATTAAAACCTTATACCTAAAGAAAAAGCCACACTACGGGCAAAAGGATAATCCAATCCCCGTTCATTTTTTACAGTAGATATCCGGAAAATATCGTTCATATATCCGCGTATAGTCATGGAAGAAGCACCGAAATGCCTCAGCCAGCGAGCCTGGGTTTCATACCCGATGGAAACCGATTCACAGGATAATGTATTCTCATCGGCAACAAAACGGGAAGACATCGGAGTGGTTTCATTCAGAGATATGGCTTTAAATTTAGCGACATCCCCGGGTTTCTGCCAACGGTCGTACAGGGCTCGTTTGTCCTGATTATAATACACGTCCTGATCAGAAATATTCTCTACTTTATTGTACAGAGCACTCAGAAAAATCTGTCCACCTACCCGGTAACGGAAATTTATCGAAGCCGACAATCCTTTCCAATAGAATGAACTGCCGATCACACCTTCCAGCTTAGGATCTGAGTTACCGACGATGACCTCATCATTATAATCGAATTCAAAAGTCTGAGTTCCATCTTTCTTGATGAAAATTTCCCGTCCGGTCACCGGATCGATTCCGGCCGAACGTACAGCCCAGATATCAGAAGGGCTTCCTCCGTCATAATAACGTTTCAAATTTGAACTTCCGATCTTTTGATCAGTTTCATCTTTCCGGTTTTGTGCATTGTATTTTTCCAGTGCATTCCCGATATTCTTATATTCATATTTTAAATGCCGTAAATTTCCATTGATACTCCAGTTCAGCTCCTCCTTCTGTAACACGACGACATTAGCCGAAAGTGTATACCCTTTGGTCGTCTGTTTTCCCAGATTGGTCGGTACGGAAGCTGTGCCTGTCGAAGTCGGTAAGGTCACTGATACCAATAAAGGATCGGTATTCTTCATAAAATAGTCGAAATTCAGACGTAAACGACGATGAAATATTTCTACATCGAATCCGAAATTCTGATCGATTGTTTTCTGCCATTCCAGATTCGGATTCCCGTAAGAAGATATTCTGGCTCCTAAACCGAAAGGATTATTAAAACTTGTCGTATAGCTATACATATTGGACGACATGTACAGGCTAAAATTCTGGTTACCCGGATTACCGATCGAATAACGCAATTTCAGAAAATCAATAAACGCACAGTTTTTTACAAAAGATTCATTGTGTATATTCCAGCCGACACCTACCGCCCAGGTTGTCGTAAACTTATTCGAAACTCCGAAAACAGATGAACCGTCCGCCCTGAAATTAGCATCCAACAGATAACGGTTATCATAGGCATATCCCCCGTTCATATAATAACTGGCCGAACGTTTCTGGCTGTTTGAATAAGAAGGCTTCTCTCCGGACGGATAACCATTGGAAAAAGTAGGAGTGATATTCCGGTCGTCGACATAACCTATCGCTCTAAAACCGGAAGTCTTGTTTTTATTATCGGACACCTGCATACCCACAACGGCATTCACCATGTGTTTATTGTCAAACAACTTACCGAAAGTCGCATTCAAATCCCCGTCATAGCTCAACACATCCCCATTGGTTTCAGAATAAGATCCTTTTTCTTTTTCACTCTTCCCGTAAAATACCGAAGCTTTAGGAGATTGAAAAACTTCTTGTTTAGACACCGACTTCGATACGCTGATTCTGGCTCTCAACCGGAGAGGTTCAATAACCCGCCAATCCACCTCAAAATTGTTCCGGAAGCCGAAATTCCGGGTTCGGTTGGAAGAATTCAAAGACATATCGTACAACGGATTGAAGACATATTCATCACCTGACATAAGTTTATATTTCTCGAGCACTGCCTCCGGCTCTCCATAATCGTTCACTTTCCGGTAATAGGGATTGGCCTGTGAGAATTTGGAAAAAGCTACTTTTTCGCGATCGGATACCGAATAATCAAAATTGACGTAATCGGTAAATGCCAGATTTTTGTAACGGTAAATCAAACGGACGTTTCCGTTCAGGACATTATTGTCAGACCCTTTCATGACACCGGCTGTCCGGTTATAATTTACCCCTAAACCATAACGCATACGGGAATCTCCCCCTTCAATAAAAAGATCATGACTGTGGGAAGTGGCAAAACGTAAAGGTTCGTTCAGCCAATACGAATCCACCCCTTTCTCCACTTCAGCCAAACGTTGGTAGTAAGTAGACTGATAACCTTCGTCTATAATTTCCCCATTTGCATCTAAAGGACCATAACGGCCGGCTAATTTTTCAAATGCCAATTTTTCACGGGCATTCATCAAATTATAATCCGAAAGATCGGCAAATGAAAAATTCAGGTTCCCATTGTAATTCACTTGCAGTTTTCCGGCTTCAGGAGCTTTTGTTTCAACGACAATAACACCGTTCGCTGCCTTGGAACCATAAATAGCGGTTGCAGCAGCATCTTTCAATACAGTGATACTGGCCACCCGGTCCATACTCAGATTACTGATTGCTTTCAAGGTCGATTCGAATCCATCCAGAATAAACAGGGGCTGGTTCGGGTCAGTATCATATTCCTGGGTTAATCCGACAACACTCGTTTTACCACGCACATTAATATCCGGCAAAGTATTGGGGTCAGAGCCGAACTGATTATTCTCAATGATCGCAAAAGAAGGATCGATGGTTTTCAGACTTTGCAAGACATTGGTATTCCCGATCATCTTCAACTCCTTATGGGTATAGGTCTGGGAAGAACCGGTAAAACTCTCTTTTTTCCTGGAATAAATACCGGTGATCACCACCTCTTCCATCTCCGTCGCTTCTTCTTTTAACACAACGGTCAAAGGTTCTGTATTCTTCAAAGTCATTTCAACCGAAGTCATTCCGATAAAAGAAAATACCAAAGTCTGGCCTACAGGATTCGGTAAGCTGATTTCAAAATCTCCGTTTACCCCCGTTGTCGTTCCTAAGGCCGTTCCTTTAATCATAACGGTTACACCCGGTAATGCATTCCCACTTTTGTCCATCACCTGACCGCTAATCCGCTTAGCCACTTGTACTGTCTGCGGGACAGCCGATTTCCGCAGAATAATCGTATTGTTATCTATTTCCGCCGTAAACCCCGTCCCCCTTAAAGCCTGCTCCAAAACTGCAGAAATCTCTTCATTCACAGCAGTGACAGTAATGCCTTTCAAATCTTTTGTTTTATTATAATCATAAATAAAACCCACATCACACTGTCTTTTAATGGCTGAAATAAACTCTTCCAGTGTAGCATCCTTCAACTTCAAATTTAATCGCTGATGCTGGGAAAATGCGGTTGCATTCAGATTCAAATTGAATACTAAAAGCAAGGCCACCAACTGTGGGACATATAATGCCCATTTTTTACATCCTTGTTTTCTCATAAGTTAGCATTCTTTAGTTCAACATTATTTTAGTCGTTATCATCATTCCCTCACCAAAACGGTATTGCCTGTCGTAGTAAATTTGACATCGCTTGTTTTCTCAATCAAACGAAGAATATCACTGAAACTATCGAAACGTCTCAGTTCACCGGAAAAGACGACCTCTTTTACTTCCGGATTTTGGAAAAACACATGAAAATCATACCACCGGGAAAGCGTAGTCAATATATCCTCAAGACGTTTCCGGGTAAAAACATATTTTCCATCTTTCCAGGCAACATATTCATAGACATCGACAGTCCGCTTTTCAATTTTCCGGTTTTGCCGGTCACAAGCCAGCTGAAAACCCGGTTCCAAAAGAAATACCTCATCCGAAAAGCCCGGAAATTCTACTTGTACCTTCCCGTTAACCAAAGTGGTAGTCAGATTCTGGTCATCTGCATAATTCGTTATTCCGAAACTGGTCCCCAATACCCTGACATTTTGTATTCCCGTATGCACGATAAAAGGACAATTTGTATTTCGTGCTACTTCAAAATAGGCTTCCCCTTCCAGAAATACCTCCCGGGTAGTTCCGGTAAATACCTCCGGATATTTCAGGGTAGATTCTGAATTCAGCCAAACTCTCGTTCCATCTTCCAGAGAAATCTGAAACTCTCCTCCCCGGGGAACAATTACTTTATGCCAAGCCAAGGCAACCGGAATCAGCGTATCCGGCCGGAGATAATCCAAACAACAACTATCCACAATAATATTCTCAGAAATCCTGTTATTCCCCCCATATTCCAAGTTTGTCAGGTTATAAACCTTACCATCAGCCAGTTCCAGAATAGCATTCCGTTGGCCGGGACGGATCTGTATCTCCGCTTCCGAAGAAACGTTTTTTACATCTTGCGGCACAGTTAAAGGTATTACTCCCAACAAAATAATTATTGAAGCTGCTACCACACCACGCCATAACAGACGGTTACGTCCGGGCTTTAACCCCTGTTTATTTATCCGGCTCTGTAAATCAATCCACGCACGGTTCACTTCTGCACTATCCGGCCTTCCAGCCTCTCGTAATTCATAAAAAGATTGTAGATTCCGATAATACCTCTGATGATCGATATCCTGCATCCACATCTCAAAATGTTTGACTTCCTCTTCTGTCAAACGGTTTTCCAGTTTTCTATAAAGTAATTCTATCGTTATTTCTTCTTTTTCCATGGTATTTCATTGAACTTAATCCCACTATCTCAAATGAAAAAGGGTCGTTTAATTTAGTTGAAAGTTTATAAAGTTCATAATGTTTATAAAGTCATTGGACCCTGCGGGCACCTGGTTGATTGACAATGAAACAGTATACCCAAGGGATGGATCCTATCGAATTGATTATCAATGACTCTATTCTCTTTTTCTTTTCTCATTTTTTTCCCCTCTTTTATTTTTTAATGGAAGCGAAGCTTCCAAGAATTGTTCATTATTCTTTTTGCGAAAACCCGCAAAAAGAATCGACCCTTTAAATTGTCGTATCAAATTATAATAACAGTCTATTTCAATTATCACCTCTAAAACGGACTCACCTATACTTTGTATGACAAGAATTTGACATTTTTATAAAAAATCATTTAAAAATTAAACTGTAACCCTACATACACCAATCTCCTCTGATATTCTTCCCACCCAAGGACAGATTTATAGTCAGTACTATACACAGGATAATTTCTATTTGATTTATCCAACATATTTGTAATTGTGAAAAATGCAAGTAAGTGACCTTTGTTTAACGGAAATATCTTATTGACGGTCAAATCCAATGAATGATAAGCCGTTACTTGTTCCGAATTATAGTCTCCATAAAGAGGAAACCATACATTATCACTAATATTTAAAGCATACTCAACAGGGGTGTAATATAAACCCGGGCGTGCAGAAAAATTTATCCCTATATTCCATTGATTTGCTGTACGCCAGACAATGGAGGTCCGGATGATATAATCCATATCATTGGCAGAACGATAACTCTTTTTCCCCAACCGGACACGGGAATCGATAAAAGTATAGGAACCTGCAAATGAAAATCGCCCTATCGTACGGGCAACAGAAAATTCCAAACCTTTCAGTCTTCGCTCCACAACAGCCTCTTTCCCATTCTCAGCAAAATAGTCCCGGGTATTTTCATTTTTTAGATAAGAAGAGAGTTTTAGATCAAAGTCATAAATATGACTTGTCAGGTCAACAGAATATTGACGGGAAGAATGTAAAGCAAAATTTTGGCTGTTGTATGCCGGAACATTATAAGTATGATATTTTCCGGCTGACAATAACAATGAAAATTTTTCATTCATATTCCATCGCCCCGAAACTTGCCAGGATGTATAATTTGGTTGACTGGCTTCAGGAATATTTTTTCTGACCGCACCGCTGAAAAGTAAATGACGTACAGGTGTATACTTACAATAAAAATAACCTTCCCAGACACGGTTATAGAGTTTATCATCGGCCGTTACATCCTCTGCTTCATCCGAATAATCATAAAAATATTTGGGAAAAGTACCATAAAAATTAACCCGTGTATATTGATGTGTGAGTCCAGCCTGAAACCCCAGATTTCTAACAAAATACTTTGCGGCCAACGAGGTATACAAGCGGTTCTCCCGTGTCGAACCGTCCATGACACCAAATCGATAACCGCTTTTACAGAGATCTATGCCATTATTCAATTCAACCACTACACCACTTTGCAAGGCCGCAAAAGTAAGGCCTGCAACCTGAAACCAACGCCGGCTTGTTGCCTTACTTTCGTCCTTATAATTATATTGCTCTGTATCTGCCCGGTAGTACTCGTCGATAGCATATTCATAAAGATTGAATTTCAACCGAGGGGTTAACTGTAAATGGAGGTTCACCCCTCCATCCGTCGTATTGAAACGCTTCAAAAAATCTGTATTAGTATGATTCAGCCAGAGGTATGGAGCTGAAAATTGGTGATTAGCATATAATTGCAGGAAATTTTTATCCGATATCTTTTTACTGATCAGGATACCGGCATTCGCAAGCGATAAAGACAATTTCAAATCATTACGAGTGATGTGTTCAGGCGTTTCAATCTCTATCGCACCTGCAATCGAATTCCCTATTGTCAATGGAGGATTACCCGCATAAACTTTCATCTGTCCGATAAGTTCAGTATTGAAAACAGAAAAATTCCCGATACCGTTCAATTGGGTATTGCGTACCGGCTTCCAGACAGGCACCCCATTCAGCACCACAACGGAATGGTTGCCCGAAGATCCCCGTAATTCTGTATTCGCACTTTCCGATACGTTGGTAGACGCCGCCATCACAGATACTGCTTTCAAAGGATCGGCCCCTGAAGCAGGAGAAAGATAAATATCGATACTCTCCAAACGTTCTACAGCAAAGTCTTCGGATATACTGGGACTCATAACCGTAACATCGTCAAGTTGTATGACTGTTTCCCGCAAGATAATTCGAATATTATTCCAATCGGTAAATGCAGAAACAGGAATTTGCCGATTACGGAATCCGACAAACGACACCTGTAAAACATCGGTTTGCAGAATGTGAGCTGAGATTTTAAAAGTACCGTTTATCTTACAAGTAGTCGCCGCAACCCGTGTACCGTCACGCATAAGCATCACAACAGCCCCGGCCAAAGGTGTTCCGTCAATATCTTGAACAACTCCCTGTATATAAGCATTTTGTGCAGACAAACCAACAGGGATAATGAATACGAACACCAATATCAAATAAAATTTATCCCTAACAGAAGTGTAAACCCGGAATGTCATCCTTTCTCTTATAAACCTGAGCACCTCAGAATAGCTATTTTCATATTTTTGATCACACCCTATAAAATCGGATATACCGGCAAATTCTATAACTGTCATGAACGGCTCCATGATACAGGATAATATTCTTATAATTAATAACCGATACGCTTGAATCTTTTATCATCCGGAAATTTATTCCGGGCATCCTGTTTCAATTTTTCAAAAAGTTCCTGATCCCCATCATCCTTCCGGTTCTTGTAATAGGATAACAAGAAATAAAAAGCATCTCCTTTTCCCCAGGTAGGGTCGAATTCATTTTCTGAAGTACGGTCAGGAAGAGCTATTGCTTTTTTGAAATATGCTTCACATTTACTTTTTCCACCATAAAGCTCCGGTGTATAATAATTATTTATACCCAAAACCAGATAGGCCCGTAAATTATCACCATCCAATTCAATAGCCTTCTGCGCCATCGTTTTAGCTTGATTACTCAATTTAATAGTCGCCAACCATCCTGAAAAATTTATTTGATAATTTTTTAACATACCTAGCAGGGCATAATCTTCAGTTGTCTTCCCTTTTGTAGATTCCAGTATCTCAATCGCCTTTTCCGTAAATTTTTCAGCGTCTTCCTCTTTTTTCAATACCCTGGAAAGTATAGCACATTTATAATAAGCATAAGCTTCCCAATAGGATAAATAACGATTATTACCCTTAGTATTGTAATTTCTCAATTCCCGTATAATCTTTCCTATGGAGTCGATTTTTACTGTATTTACATTTGAGTCGATACGATACTGGAAATCTTGAGCCGAAACCAGATTTACAAAGAAACACAGAAATAAAATAAAAATAACTTTCATGACTTATTGTTTATAATAAACATCGGATTTTCATCCGACAGTTTGTTTCAATTACAGATAAGACGAGCTTATTTTTATTTTGAGTGACAAAAATTTGATATTTCTTCTGATTTGCAACAAAAATCAGGATTTTCTTTTCTGACGATATGGAAATAAAATAACACCAGGGCATTCAAATCATCGGCAAGTAGTTCACGCAATTTTTTATATCCACGGAAAATCTGTGTTTTTATGGTATTTATAGATATTCCCAATTCAGCGGAGATTTCGGTATATTTCTTTCCATCGATGATATGCATACGTACGATCTGGCAGCACTGCAAAGGTAAAGAATCGATAGCTTCATGGATCTTGCGGGTCAGTTCTTCACTGATCACCTCATCCACATCGGCAGCATACATCATCGCTTCTGCCATCAGTAGCTTATTGTTATCCCGAACTTTCAAATGCCGCAGATAATCCAATGCAGCATTTCGTGAAGAGGTATATAACCAGGATTTAATATTTACCTCTGAGGAAAAATAAGGATAACTCTTATATAATTTCAAAAAGACATCCTGCACCAAATCTTTAGCCAGTTCCCGTTCTCCGACATGCCGTTCCACAAAAGGCAGCAATACCGGATAATATTCCCGGAAGATCTTTTCAAAAGAGGCTGTATGAGGTGAAATTTGCCGGTTTGTCATATTTTACAATGGTCAACGAAACGATTTAGTGCGAACAAATATACCACATTTATCTAAATTTTTGACAAAATAATCATAACTTGGCAAACAAATTATAATTGTATCCTTGTTATGCAGAATATCCTTTTCTTTTTGCTTTGTGCACTTCTGACCGGTTGTCATGCCGGGACTTCCCGACCCGAATTACCTGAAATGGTAGAATATAGCGGGCCCAATGCTTCTTCGCTAAGGACTTTTATCGAATCGATAGAAGTGATCAAACTGGACCACCGGGAATCGATCACGGTGGGGGCATATAATGCGATTCGTTCGGACAGTAATAGTTTTTATGTCGGTGACATGCTGAACGGGAGTAATCTTGTTTACCGGTTCGACAGGAAGGGAGAATTTTTAGATTCTATCGGAAAAATCGGAAGAGCACCGGGCGAATACCTGGGATTGAGCGACTTTTACAGTGATCCCGAAACAGACGAGCTCTATATTTTGTCGGGACAAGATGTGCAACTCTACCGCTATCATAAAAACGGTCGGTTCATAGACCAAAGAGAGGTCCCGGACAGAACACAGAGTTTTATCAAACTAGGTCCGCAATTCTGGTTTTACGAGGGGTATAACAATGGAAAATATCCTGAACGACTGACACAGACCGATTCGGCTTTGCAAGTGATGGGGAAATACCTTCCGATGGAAACCAGGACACTGGAAGCCAGTATCGGCCCTTTGCTCACCCAGCATCGAAACGAAGCTTATCTTTTCACCGCCCTCGAACCGGTGATTTACCGGATTATCCCCGGCAGTGCCGTTCCTTTCCTGAAATTCGATTTTGGGAAATATAACGTCCCGGAAAGTTATTGGGAAACGGAAAATGCCATGCAGGCATTTACAGATTTAAGTCAGAAAGGATTTATAAGTATCGCCGGTTTTATGATGAACGACGATTATATCGTCACGGAACTCAATCAGCAAACCGGGATGGAGGATTCGGAGTGTTATTACCTATTGGGCATCAAGGAACGGCATAACGGTAAATGGAACTGGATCCGCCAACGTGCAGAAGAAAATAAACTGATCGCCGACAATCAACCCGCCCCCAAGGTAAGCAATCGTCCGGAATGGTATGCCAAAAAACTCAAAGGCTTCACACAAGACGGTAAGTTGATGATCTTTTTATCGGGTTACGAGCTGGAACGTTTGACAGCAAAAGACAGGCAGTTGATACAAAATCCGGAAATATTGGAAAATGCCGACCCGGAAATGGATATGTTTTTATTTCTTTGTAGTTTAAAATAATGAAAAATCAAACCGATATGGAACATGATGTATTTATCAGTTATTCGAGAAAAGACGAAGAATTGGTGAAAAAGATCAGAGCTGCATTGACGCAAGCGAATATATCTTATTGGATAGATAAAGAGGAGATAAAAAGAGGGACTTCTTATGCCAAAGCGATCTCACAGGCTGTGTATAATAGTAAGATTTTACTTTTTATATGGTCGGAGCATTCGAATAATTCCGAGAATACGGCGAACGAGATTAGCCTGGCACTGGAATTCGAGAAAAATATCGTCCCGTTTAAGATCTCCAAGAAGCTGGGACCCAGCGATATGACCTATCATTTATTGAAATTGGACCGGATAGATGCTTGTCCATTCGAAAGCCATCATATTCAAGAGCTTGTCGCCTCGATCGCCCAATGCCTCGGACGTGGTTTAACTCCGTCTTCGACAACATCCGGCACTTCGGGAAGCACTCCTATTTCGAATACTTTTACCTCCTCCTCTACGGCTTCCAATACTTCAAAGATGGAAACCCATAAGTTCGACAATGGGAGCTATACCGGAGAAATGGCAGATGGAAAATTCAACGGACAGGGGACTTATTGCTGGACCGACGGGGGTAGATATGAAGGACAATGGAAAAACGGGAATATGCACGGACGGGGTATTTTTTATTATGCCAACGGAAGCAAATATAAAGGAGATTGGGTAAACGATAAGAAACAAGGCTGGGGAACTTACGACTGGCAAGACGGAAGCAGGTACGAAGGGCAATGGAATGGTGACTATATGCATGGTCAAGGCGTTTTTTATTATGCCAACGGGGATAAATACGACGGACAATGGGAGAATGATCACAAACAAGGACCAGGCATTTATTATTTTGCCGATGGCAGTAAATACGACGGACAATGGGAGAACGGCAAAAAACAAGGACAGGGAACTTACCAGTGGAAAAGTGGAAGCAGGTATGAAGGGCAATGGAAAAATGATTGTATGCACGGTCAGGGAACACTTTATCATCCCGATGGTAGCAAATATAAGGGACAATGGGTGAATGACAAACAACAAGGAGAGGGGATTTATTATTATGCCAATGGTTGTCGGTATGAAGGACAATGGTTTGACGATAAGAAACAGGGACAAGGGACGTTCACGTGGGTCAATGGGGATAAATACGTAGGACAATGGATGAATGATCGTATGCACGGTCAGGGTATTTATTATCATGCCGACGGAAATAAATATGAAGGGCAATGGGTAAACGATATGAAACAAGGACAAGGGACGTTCACCTGGAATAACGGAGATAAATATACAGGCCAATGGATGAATGACAGACGACACGGACAGGGGACCTATACCTGGGCCGACGGTACCCGGAATTCGGGCATCTGGAAGGAAGGTAAATTTATCGGATAATCCGGGGAAGATAACTATATTTACTTTATTTATCCTTATTCCGGCATTTTTATTCGACTTCTTTCTATCTTTGCGGCAGGATAAAAAGAACAGAGGGGCAGGAAAAAGAAGGGGGAAAGATGGATTTAAAAATTTTCGACAGATAAAAAATGATTTCAGTAGACGGACTTACGGTAGAATTCGGTGACAGAGCCCTCTTTAAAGATATTTCCTTTCAGATCAATGAGAAAGACCGGATAGCCCTGATGGGAAAAAACGGTGCAGGGAAATCCACCCTTCTGAAAATCCTGGCAGGCCAGCGCAAACCGAGCCGGGGCAATGTATCGGCGCCGAAAGATACCGTGATCGCCTATCTCCCGCAGCATCTGATGACCGAAGACGGACGCTCCGTATACGAAGAAGCTTCGCAGGCTTTTGCCCCTCTTTTCGCAATGGAGAAAAGGATCGACGACCTGAACCGTCAGCTGACCGAGCGTACCGATTACGACTCACCCGAATATTATAAATTGATCGAAGAGGTTTCTGCTCTGAGCGAGAAATATTATAGTATCGATCTCACCCATTTCGAAGCAGATGTCGAAAAAACACTGCTAGGGCTGGGGTTCAAACGGGAAGACCTGCAACGTCAGACCAGCGATTTCAGCGGAGGCTGGCGGATGCGGATCGAACTGGCCAAAATGTTACTCAAAAATCCGGATGTCCTGCTTTTAGACGAACCCACCAATCATCTGGATATCGACTCGATCCAATGGCTGGAAGAATTTCTGATCAGCAACGGAAAAGCTGTCGTCGTTATTTCTCACGACCGTACATTCGTCGATAACATCACCACCCGGACCATCGAAGTCACGATGGGACGGATCTACGATTATAAGGTGAATTACTCCAAGTACCTGGAGCTACGTAAAGACCGCCGGGCCCAACAACAAAAAGCCTATGACGAACAACAAAAAATGATCGCCGAAACCAAAGATTTTATCGAGCGGTTTAAAGGCACTTACTCTAAAACCCTGCAAGTGCAATCGCGGGTAAAGATGCTCGAAAAGCTAGAGCTGATCGAAGTGGACGAAGAAGATACCTCTGCCCTGCGCCTGAAATTTCCTCCTTCTCCCCGTTCGGGCAGCTATCCGGTAATCGCCCAGGAATTGTCGAAATATTACGGGGATCATCTGGTGTTCAAAGAGGCGGGGTTCACCATTCAAAGAGAAGAAAAGGTGGCTTTCGTAGGACGCAACGGGGAAGGAAAATCTACGCTCGTAAAATGTATTATGGGGGAGATTACGGATTATACCGGTAAACTCACACTCGGCCACAATGTACAAATCGGTTATTTCGCCCAAAACCAGGCCTCTCTTCTGGACGAAGAACTGACTGTTTTCCAGACGGTGGATGACGTTACCCCTTCGGAGCTGAAAAGTAATACCAAAAACCTGCTGGGCGCTTTTATGTTCAGCGGAGACGATATCGACAAAAAAGTGAAGGTACTTTCGGGCGGAGAGCGCACCCGTCTGGCTATGATCAAACTGCTTCTTCAACCGGTCAACCTGTTGATCCTCGACGAACCGACCAACCACCTGGACCTGAAAACGAAAGATATACTGAAAAATGCTTTGATCGATTTCGACGGCACACTGATCGTCGTATCCCATGACCGGGATTTCCTCAACGGACTGGCCCAAAAGGTCTACGAATTCGGAAACGGTAAAGTCACCGAACACCTGGAAGATATCAACGGATTCCTGCGAAAGAAAAAAATGGAGAATCTCCGGGAGATCGAATCCCGGAAATCCTGATCAGGGTACACTCCCGATGTACATTTTTTGACATCCCTATGAACAACCGCCTCCCAATACCTGATACAATTGTACCGTAGCCAGTAATTCGTCGCGGATAGCCGTATTGAGCCCGATCTGGGCATCGAAATATCCACGCTGGGCATCCAATACATCGAGATAACTGATCACTCCGTTGATGTATTGCAAAGTAGCCAGATCGAGATTAGAACGGGCCGACTGTTCGAGATGTTCGCGGGATTCACGGATTTCACGACTTTTACGGGAGTTGACCAAGGCATTGCTCACTTCGGTGAAAGCCTGGAGCACCACTTTCTGATAATTGTAGGTTTCCTGTTCCTGCACAGCTCTGGAAGCTTTTAAACGCGCTCTGTTTTTTCCCAGATTAAACACCGGTGCCAATAATTCACCACCGACAAAAAAGTAAGGTGCTTTCAGAAAATCGGTCAGATCGCTGCTCTCGAGGTCATAATGTCCGGTTAAAGTAAATTTCGGGAACATGCTGGTATAAGCCACACCGACTTTGGCATGAGCCGCTTTCAACCGATATTCGGCCTGGCGGATGTCGGGCCGTCTTTCCAGGATTCGGGAAGATAATCCCACCGGCAGAGCGGTCATCAACTGCTGCTGACCGATACTTTTCCCTCTCGCCACTTCTCCGGGATATTCTCCGGCCAGTAAAGTAATCTGATTCTCTTTGAGGCGAATCTCCCTCTCTAATCCCGGTACCAGGGTTTGGGTTCTGGCCAATTCGACCTGTGCCTGACGCAAGGGATTTTCGGAAGTCAATCCTCCCTCGAACCTGAGCTTTGCCAGACGTACTCCTTCCTGCCGGGCCGCCAGTGTCTGCCGTACGATGGCCAGTTCCTGATCTAAAGCGATCAACTCGAAATAAGCCTGCGCCACTTGGGCAACCAGAGCCGACTGCAAAGCCTGCCTGCCTTCGACGCTCTGCAAATATTCGGCCAGAGCGGCCTGACCGGCCCAACGTAGTTTTCCCCACAAATCGACTTCCCAGGATGCCAACACTTTTCCTTCAAAAGTATTCCCAGGCGTTTCATCGTATTCCCGCTCGGCAGACACGGTAGCCTCTGCCTTGGGGAAAAGGTCGGCTTTAGCGATACGACGGAGTTCCATCGATTCTTTCACTTTGGCCGCAGCGATCATCAGGTCTTTGTTTCCTTCCAATGTTTTCCGGATCAACTGCCGGAGTACCGGATCGGTATATAAATCGGTCCATCGGATATCACCGGCCGAAACCGAATCGGGCACCGTTCCTTCGATCTGTTCCGGCAAGCGGAGTTCGGGCCGGGAGTAATGCTTTCCCAGTTTACATGAACTCACTCCCAATACCAGCAATACAATAGCGAGGGTATAAATTTTCTTCATCATTTTACGCTTTTCGTTTTTACTCTAATCTTTTCTTTGAATTTATAGACCATTACAAAGAAGAAAGGTACCAATACTATTCCGATGGTAATGGCTGCAATCATACCGAAGAACACACCGGTCCCGATCGAATGGCGGCTGGCCGATCCCGGTCCGGATGCCATGACCAGAGGCAACATACCCAACACAAAGGCCAGCGAAGTCATCAGGATCGGACGGAAACGCAACATGGCCGCATTTTTGGCAGCGACAACCACATCGACCCCTTTGTCGACTTCCATCTTGGCAAACTCCACAATCAAAATCGCATTTTTAGCAGCCAGACCGATCAAAGTCACCAAACCGATCTGGAAATAGATATCGTTCTCGAGCCCAAATCCCAGAATGCCCAGATAAGCCCCCAAAGCAGCAACGGGCAACGACAGCAAGACAGCCACCGGCACCAGCCAACTTTCGTATAAAGCAGCCAGAAAGAGGAAGACGAACAGGAATACCAGAGTCAATACCAGCCCCAGCTGTCCCTCGGCTTTTTTCTCCTGATAAGACAAACCGCTCCATTCGACACCGATATTCTCGGGTAAATGAGTCCTGGCAATGTTTTCCATCTTACGCATCACCTCACCCGAACTATATCCCGGAGCTGCCACCCCCCGGACAACTGCCGTCGTGAACATATTGAAGCGCCGGATATTTCCCGGACCTGTCGTATATTCGGCATCACCCAAAGCAGTCAGAGGCACCATATCCCCTCCCGCCGTCTTTACAAAGAACATATTGATATTGTCTTTATGTGCCCGGTAAGGAGCTTCGGCCTGAATATATACCTTATAAACCCGGTTAAACATATTGAAATCGTTCACATAAACCGATCCGGTGTAGGCTTTCATCGTCGAAAAAATATCGGACATCGGGATACCCAGGAATTTGGCTTTGTCCCGGTCGACATCAAAATACAGCTGAGGAATTTCGGCCTGTAACGAAGACGACAGACCGGTGAAAGCTTTACTCTCGGCAGCATACTTCATCAGGGTATCGACCGCTTCGACCAGATTTTCGAAAGTAGCTCCATTCCGGGCTTCGACCTGCATCTCGAATCCACCGGCAGTACCTAAGCCTGGAATAACAGGCGGTTTCGACAAATAAACCCGGGCCTCGGGATATTGCTTCAACTCTTTGCGGGTATCTTCCATCACCTGATCGATCTCCATACCGTTTCCTTTACGCTTTTCCCACGATTTCAGAATCACCGTCAGTTCGGAGCGGGCCTGGTTGGTTCCTACCCGGGGACTGGAACCGGTCACATTCTGTACATAACCGACTGCAGGATGAGCTTTCAGAAATTCTACCGCCCGATCCGTCACCAGGCGTGTACGCTCGAGTGTAGCCCCTTCGGGTAATTCCAGTTCAACCTTGAAATAGCCCTGATCTTCTTCGGGCATAAAACTACCCGGAACCACCCGGTTCAATACAAAGATGAAAACAAGTACCATCCCGAAACCGGCCAGGATACGGCGGGGATTGGTGATCGCTTTACCGATTATCCCTACATATTTCCGGTTTCCGGTAGCCAGCCAACGGTTGATCATTCCGAAAATACGGTTTTTAGAGGGTGCGGAAGGACGCAGCAAGAGCGCACACATCGCCGGGCTCAGCGTCAAAGCGACCACAGTCGATATCAACACCGAAACGACAATGGTAATGGCAAACTGCCGGTAAAGCAAACCGGTAATCCCCCCCAGAAAACTAACCGGAATAAATACCGCAGCCAGCACGAGAGAGGTGGCGATCAACGCCCCGGTCAATCCCCGCATAGCTTTCTTCGTAGCCTCGTAGGGGCTCAAACCTTCTTTTTCCATATAACTCCCGACCGCTTCGACAACTACAATGGCATCGTCGACCACGATACCTATCGACAAAATCAATCCCAACAGAGTAAGTAAATTGAGCGAAAAGCCCAAAACCAACATCACCCCGAAAGTTCCGATCAACGATATCGGCACAGCAATCAGGGGCACCAGAGAAGCGCGCCAGTTCTGGAGCGAAAGAAACACCACCAACACCACCAGCAACAGCGCTTCGAACAAGGTTTTATACACTTCGTGGATAGACTCGGAAATGTAGCTGGTGATATCGAAAGGGATTTCGTAATCGAGCCCTTCGGGAAAATTCTTACTGATCTCTTTCATCGTTTCGCGCACCTGCCCGGCCACTTCGACGGCATTCGCACCGGGAAGGGTATAAATCCCGAGTACTGCGGCATTTTTACCGTTCATACCACTCTCGGTGGAATAGGAAGAAGCCTCGAGAGAGACCCGGGCAACGTCCCTCAAACGTACGATAGAACCGTCTGGATTCGCTCTGACCACAATCTCTTCGAATTCATTGACTGTAGACAAACGCCCCTGGGTAGTGATCGGAATGGTTATATCCTGCCCGGAAATAGGCTGCTTGCCCAATTCGCCGGCCGCCGACTCACGGTTCTGGTCTTTGAGGGCATCCTGCAAATCTTTTACCGTCAGTCCGAAATTAGCCATCCGGTCGGGCATCACCCAGATACACATACCATAATAACGGCTTCCGATATTGGAAACCCGTCCTACCCCGGGGATACGCCTCAGGATATCCAGAACATTGATCGTCGCAAAATTACTGAGGTAGATTTCGTCGAAACGGGGATCGTCGGAAGTCAGGGTCAGGGTCATGAGCTGATTCGAAGATTGCTTTTCGACGGAAATACCGTTCTGCACCACCTCGGCGGGCAAGCGCGACTCGGCCAGTTTCACCCGGTTCTGGATTTCTACGGCAGATAATTCGGGATTGGCCGAAATGTCGAAGGTGACATTGATCGACAAACCGCCGGAATTGGAACTGCTGGATTCCATGTAGAGCATTCCCGGCGTCCCGTTGAGTTCCTGCTCGATGGGGGTCGCCACAGCCTGCGAGACAGTCTGTGCACTAGCTCCGGGATAGGAGGCCGAAATTTTCACCATAGGAGGTGTAATCTGCGGGTATTGATCCACCGGCAACAAATAGAGGCCGATACATCCTACCACGACAATCAATATGGATAATACCGCCGAAAAGATAGGGCGGTCTATAAAGAATTCAACTTTCATCTTACTTCGTTTATTTCGTCTGTATTTTCTTCTTTTTTAGCCACCGTGCGGGGAGCCAAAAGATCACCGGGAGAAAGTTTGTGTTGTCCCTCGGTCACGACCATTTCATCAGGTCCCAATCCCCTCTCTACCACCACAAAATTACCGACTTCGGGTCCGGTTTCGATAAACCGTTTCTCGGCAGTACTATCCCTGCGCATAACATAAACATGAGCACCTCCCTTCTCGATAATAATTGCGCGGGCAGGTACCACTACGGCGTTTTCGCGCACATCGAGCAGCAATTTGACTTTGGTAAACTGTCCGGGCAGCAGTTTCCGCCCGGGATTGGCCAGTTCGGCTCTCACCCCGAAAGTACCTGTCTTGGGATCGACCTGAGGCTCGGCAAAGTCGACCAGGCCCTTCTCCGGATAAACAGAATTATCGGCCAGGGTGACCGTAATCGAGGGCTGCCAGGAACGGGTAGCGTCCTGCTCGCCTAATCTGACATTACGCTGCTGGCTGCGGAGATAATCGAGGGCGGTGAGGCTAAAATCGACCAACACGGTATCGCTGGCCACGACGGTCGCCAATAGCGACTTGGAGCCGGGGCCCACCAAGGTACCGATATCGGCATGCCGTTCGCTGATGTATCCCGAAATGGGCGAACGTACCGTCGTATATCCCAGCTCCATCTCTGCCTGTGCCAGATCGGCTTTACTCATGGCTACGTTCGCTTTAGCACTTTCGTAAGCGGCAATGGCATTATCCAGGTCCAACTGGCTGGCTGCATTCTGTTCGTATAAAGGACGCAAACGCTCTACATCGCGTCCGGTTTTCAACTCCTGGGCTTCGTCTTTTTTCAGTTGAGCCGCAGCTTTATCGGCCCGCGCTTTATATAAATCGGGATTGATAATAAACAAGGGCTGATTACGCTCTACCCGTTTCCCTTCCTCAAAAAGCATCTTTTCCAGATAGCCTTCTACCCGGGCATGTACTTCCACAAATTGCCGGGCCCTGATCCGCCCTACATAATCACCGAATATCTCTACATCATCGACCCCCACTTTCTCAACTACTACGGGAATTCCTTCACGTATCTTATCTTTTTTACAACCCACCACTCCCAACAGGAGCACACAGGCAAAACCACTCAGCCAATTATTAACCCTCATATTTATCTGTTTAATTTATTTATACTTGCTATTTCCTCGCTTATGAAAAATATATACCATTTTTCAAGTATAAAAGTTATGCATTGGCTGTCAGCATACTATATATTCAAATCTTTTCCCCGGGGAACTTGTTTTTGTGGAATTATTCCACAAACGAGCTGAATTATTCCACAACATTCGCTATTTCGTTTTCGTATAGGGATTTGTAATTTAAACGATATTTTAACCGATCCGATATGAGACGAATCTTATTTCTGTTATTTTTAAGCCTGATCTTAGGGGGCCGGTCAAAAGCCCAGCAAGACCCGGTACTCGATCTGCAACAAACGATGCCTTCAGAAGACAGTTGGTGGCAATTTTTCGGAGATTCGACACTTATCCGTCTGATCGACAAATCTGTAGCCAATAATTATAATCTGCAGAATGCAGTAAAAAATATCCAATTGGCGAAATCGCGCTGGCGGTCACAACAGGGCCATTTTTTCCCGAGTTTCAGCGCTTCGGCCCAATATACACCGGAAAAAAGCAGTCTGGGCATCGACCATGCCGATAATTACTACCACATCGGGCAGGCCGGTATAGAAATGAATTGGGAAATCGATGTGTTCGGCAATATCCGGAAAGGAGCCAAAGCCCAAAAAGAATATTACCTGGCTTCACAGGAGGATTACCGGGGTACAATGGTCTCGCTCGCCTCAGAAGTGGCGATGGCTTATATCCGTCTGCGCACTTACCAGCAACAACTGGAAGTTGCCCGTAATAACCTGGAATCCCAGGAGGAGATTCTCCGGATCAATGAAGCCAAACTGGCGGCCGGACTGACTTCCAACCTAACGGTGGCGCAATCGAAAGGCCTGTGGCTACAAACGAAGGCAACCCTTCCCGGACTGGAAGCCTCGGTCTACTCGGAAGTGAATACACTGGCTGTCCTGACCGGAGAGTATTCGGATTCTTTACGGCAAGCTTTACTGCAAGTGCACCCTCTCCCCCAAGGCAACCCGATCCTTATGCAAGGAATCCCGGCCGAACTGATCCGGCGGCGCCCGGATGTCCGCTCGGCCGAACGGACGATGGATGCACTGGCAGCTGCAGCAGGCGCAACACGGGCAGACTGGTGGCCGAAATTCTACCTAACGGGTGCTTTCGGGTATGGTAACGAATATTACAAACAATTTTTCAAGAAGGAGAACATGACGTGGCAAATCAGCCCGAGCATCAAATGGACGATTTTCAGCGGGCGCCAGATCGCCCAGGCTAACCGGCAGGCCCAAATCCAACTGGACGAAGGGATCAATACGTATAACCAAACTCTGCTCACAGCTTTGCAAGAGGTAGACGATGCCTTATCGTCATATAATAAATCACTCCAACAACTGGATGCAGACCGGCTTGCTCTGCAGGAAATTAAACTGACACTGGAATATGCAATGGACCTGTATAAGAAAGGACTGACCAATTACCAGAATGTACTGGACTCACAACGCAATGTATTGAACTACGAAAATGTGTATGTGAATTCGCAGAGTGCAACCCTGCTCTATATGATACAGGTGTATAAGGCACTGGGGGGAGGAGTGGAAAAATAAAGTTAAAGGCTAAAAGCGAATTAAAAAAATCATTGTTATGAAAAAGATGATCGTTCTGATGATTGGTTTGGGAGTGATATTGGGAGGTTGCAGGAAGAAAGAGAAACAGGAAGCCGCAAGCGGACAAGCGGCCCCGGAGATTTTAGTGAACAGACCTGCCCAACACGATGTCGTGTATACGTATCAGTATCCGGCTTATCTGGAAGCCGTGCAAACGGTGAATCTGGTGGCCCGGGTATCGGGATTCCTGGAAAAGATGAATTATATCCCGGGAGTGCCGGTAAAAGCAGGCCAGTTGTTGTTTGTCATCGAACCTCAACCCTATCAGGATCAGTTGAAAGCGGCACAGGCCGAAATGAAGAGTACAGAGGCACGTCTGGCTTACGCCAGGGCACAATACGAGAAGATGAAAGAAGCGATGCCTAGCCGGGCTATCAGTGAGATCGACTTCATCCAGGCCGAATCGGATTACCATTCGGCGATAGCGAATCTTCAGAATGCCCGGGCACAATTGAATACTGCTCAGACCAATCTGAATTATTGTTACATCAAAGCTCCTTTCGACGGACGGGTATCCCGGAACCTGGTGGACCTTCAGAACTTTGTCGGAGGAGCGGTACAACCGGTCACCCTGGCTACGATGTATAAAGATAAGTATATGTATGCTTATTTCAATATGGCTTATGCCGAGTTCGAACAAATTCCTCCGGTGACCAATCCGCTGGTATCGAAAGATTCGGCCCTGGCGCTGACGGTCATCAATGCTGCGGACACCAGCCGTTATTGGAAAGGCGAGCTCGACTATACTTCGCCGAACGTCGATCTGCAAACCGGGACGGTGACCGTACGGGCCATTCTCGAAAATCCGAAAGAAGAATTATTAAGCGGGATGTATGTTAAAATCCGGCTTCCCTATAAAGTGGTAAAAGATGCTTTACTGATACCGGAGGCTTCGATCGGCACGGGACAGGCAGGCCGCTATGTCTATCTGGTGGATGAGAACAACCGGGTGGTGCAGCAAACCGTCAAAGTCGGGGTATTGAGTAACGACGGCATGCGGGAGATCGTCAGCGGTGTCACTCCGGACGACCGTTATGTCGTGGAAGCCCTGATGAATGTGCGTCCGGGCATGACCGTGAAACCAGTGAGAGAAAAAACAAAACGTTAATCTATTCCTATGTTCAGTACATTTTTCATTAACCGCCCTATATTCGCTACGGTCCTGTCTATCCTTATCGTGATCGCAGGACTGGTATCTTTACGTGGTCTGCCGGTAGAACAATATCCGACGATCACTCCTCCGACAGTCGTTGTCCGGGCCTCCTACCCCGGAGCCAATGCCAGTACAATCGCCGACATGGTAGGTACCCCGATCGAGCAACAAGTGAACGGCGTAGAGGGTATGCTTTATATGTCGTCGACTTCGTCGAGCACAGGCAGCTACCAGCTGACCATCACTTTCGAAGTGGGAACCGACCTGGATATGGCCACCGTGCTCGTAGAAAACCGGGTGAACATGGCCCTGAGCACTTTACCGCAGGAGGTGACCCAGATCGGGGTCACTACGACCAAGGAATCGACCAACGTCGTGATGTTTCTGTCACTGACCTCGGATAGTCCGCAATACGACGCTCTTTTTCTCTCTAATTATGCGGCCCTGAATATCACCAACGAATTGGGCCGGGTAAAAGGAGTAGGTAATGTGGGCTTGTTCGGCATGGGCAAATACAGTATGCGTATCTGGCTGGATCCGGATCAGCTGACTATCCGGGGCATCACTCCGGCGGATATCGTATCGGCCATTCAGGGCCAGAATATCCAGGTTACAGCGGGCAGCGTGGGATCGGAACCCTTAGTCCGCAAAGAAGCCTACCAATACACCCTCGAAACCAAAGGATTACTGATCGATGAAGAAGAATTCGGCAATATCATCGTCAAGGCCCTTCCCGACGGCAAATACCTTCGCATCCGTGACCTGGCCACTATAGAGCTCGGACGTGAAAGCTACAGCTCCACCGCCACCCTGAAAGGCGGAGCCGTCGCAGCTATCGCCGTCTATCAGCTTCCGGGAGCCAACGCCCTGGACGTGGCACAACGGGTGAAAAAAGAGATGGACAAACTGGCCTCCTATTTCCCCGAAGGGGTGCAATACAGCGTGACCCTCGATACGACGGAATTTATCAATGCCTCGATTTCAGGAATATACGAAACCCTGATCACCGCCTTTATCCTGGTTTTACTGGTTATTCTGATCTTCCTCCAAAACTGGCGGGCGATGCTGATTCCGCTGATCACGATTCCCGTCTCGCTGGTCGGGACTTTCACATTCATGGCGATGCTGGGATTTTCCATCAATACGCTGACTCTCTTCGGACTGGTACTGGCTATCGGGCTGGTAGTAGACGACGCCATTATCATCGTAGAAAACAGTTACCGGCTGATCGAAACCGGCCGGTATCCCACCGTAAAAGAGGCGGTGATCCAGGCCATGAAGGAAGTGTCGGGAGCTGTTGTGGGTATTGTGCTCGTACTGTTGGCCGTATTTATTCCCACGGCCTTTATCGGCGGCATCACCGGCCAGTTGTACAAACAATTCGCCCTGACGATCGCCATCTCGACGGTAATCAGCGGGTTCAACGCCCTCACCCTGAGCCCCGCACTTTGTGCCCTGTTTCTGAAACCCAAACAGCCGGCCAAATTCTTTCTCTTCAAAGCTTTCAACCGGTTTTTTGAAAAGACAAACCATGGTTATACCTGGGTGATCACTCACTTCATGCGTAAATCGCTGATGACTTTTATCGTCTTTTTGATCCTTTCGGTGCTGGCTTTCTGGGGATTTATCAAATGGCCGCGTACTTTTATCCCGGAAGAAGACCAGGGGTATTTCATCGCTTTCATGCAACTGACCGACGGTGCTTCGTCGAGCCAGACGGCTACAGCCCTGCAAAAAGCGTCGGCCGTACTGAACCAAATGGAAGGCATCGAAACCTATATCACGATCAACGGCTTTTCAATGATGAGTAATGCAAACGCTTCGAATGCCGCCACGCTGTTCGTGATGCTCAAAAACTGGGACCAACGGAAATCTCCGCAGTTAAGCGCCCAAAGCCTGGTGAACCAATTCAACGGTATGGCCTATGAAGCGATACCGGAAGCCAGAACCTTCGCCGTCTTACCGCCGGCCATCCCGGGATTGGGCGAAAGCAGCGGGTTTGAAGTCATGCTGGAGGATATCAACAGCTACGGCCCGCAAGAACTGCAACGCATGACAGACGAACTGATGCTCGCCGGCAACGAGACCCCGGGTCTCTCTACCGTCCAGTCGATGTTCAGCGCCAGTGTACCCCAGTATTACCTGAATATCGACCGGAACAAAGTAGAGCTGATGCAGATTCCGCTAAGCGAGGTGTTCAATACGATCGGCACATACCTCGGTTCCACCTATGTCAACAATTTTGTGAAATTCGGCCGCACTTACCAGGTGAAGGTCGAAGGTGCCCCCGACAGCCGGGCTCTGGTAACCGACCTACGCCTATTGAATGTCCGCAACTCCAAGGGCGACATGATTCCCCTTTCGGCCTTTACTACTATCGAGACGCGGATCGGCGCAGAGAGCCTGACGAAATACAACACTTACGTATCCGCCCTGATCTCGGGTGCCGCAGCAGACGGTTATAGCTCGGGAGAGGCGCTGAATATTATGGCCAAACTGATCCGGGAGAAAGTGGGACGCTCCTTCGGTTATGAATGGACTTCTATGGCATATCAGGAAGAAAATGCGAGTTCGTCCACCTCCATCATCTTTATACTGGCCATCGTGGTGGCTTTCCTGATCCTGGCAGCCCAATACGAGAGCTGGACGGATCCTTTTGCAGTGATCATGGGTTTGCCTATCGCCCTGCTGGGAGTAGTGATCGGAGTGATGGTCATGAATCTTCCGATCAGCGTTTACACCCAAATCGGAGTAGTGCTTCTGATTGCCCTGGCGGCGAAAAATGCCATCCTGATCGTAGAATTCGCCCGGGATTACCGGGCTGCAGGCAAGTCGACCGAAGAATCGGCGATCGAAGGCGGACGCGTACGTCTCCGCCCGATCCTGATGACCTCTTTTGCTTTCATCCTCGGCACTTTCCCGCTGGTGATTTCGACCGGAGCCGGAGCTTCGAGCCGGATCTCGCTCGGTATCGCCGTTTTTGCCGGTATGTTGATGACCTCCCTCGTAGGCACCTTGTTTATTCCCAATTTCTACCTGATGATGGAGAGCCTGCACGAACGGTTTACCCGCAAAAAGAAAAAAGACAAAGACACGGAAGAGAACCTTCCCGCCGTATACGAGGAACAACTCCCGATGAAGCGGGAGTGAGACAGGGAGAGGGATTAGCGTCGCTTCGTTCCTGATCAGGGGCGTCATTCAGGCTCCGGACCGGCAAAACCTCTCCGGTTTCTGGCCAGCGAACCTCTGGTTCTGACTGTAAAGCCGACCGGAAAGATTGTGCCGCCGGTCAGCCAGGCATTCATCAGCAAGCGGGAATTGCACCGATCAGCATCGAAGAGATGCCGACCGATAAAGCGCTAATCGGTAACCTCCGGTTACACTGGTCAAGACCGAAGATGTGCCACCAACTGCCTGTCGGAGAAACCGGTATAAGCCTTCAGCACCATAAGACCGATCTTTGCACAAAGACTGAAAATGTTCTTGCGTCCAAGACGTTGCTCCGACAGACCTGATTCTTTGGCTATACGCTCAAACGGGAACACTGAATGAAGCCTGCCAAGCTCACTCTCATGAAAACTCTTGCGATATTTTTCCAGAATATCAAATTCTGTAAAGCCTAATGTAGGCTGAATCTCGGAAATATTTCGTATTTTTGCCATATCTTAGTTGGGGTATTTCCCCCGTTTTGGCCGTCAAACCTTGTTTTCGGGGGAATACCTAAAGATACAAAAAAGCCAACTAATTCGCAATAGTTTGTGTATGAATTAGTTGGCTGATTTTATAATATTTAATGAATGTCCCTATATAAGTGCGCCCCGGTTCGATTATATCCGACCTGTCCGTGGGATTAAAACGGATTTTAACCTCATTTTTGTCCTATATTCAATTTTTAACAAATTTCACCTAAATCCTTATTCGATTTAATGCCATGCGATAACATTTTGTACTCTAATTGTTCTACCCTCAAATTTTATTCATAACAATGTCACAATACTGAATATTTTTTATTTATCAATAAATAAATCAAAATAAAAAATTTATTGACATTCATATTTTCCGGCTAATATTGCGGCTGGACTCCGGTGTTTAGAACACATATTTGAAATGTAATGGTTTACTATTTTACAAAAATGGTTGACAAATAAATATCAGTCTGCCATGTGACACTTTATGTCATTATATAATTTAATGAGGTGCATTACAGACATATCGATCAGCGGCTCATACATGAACGCATTTACATGGATATTTTCCGGAGTCATCAGGCTTACTTTATCGAAAATTGATAATATTTCAGGATTCGGAGCATCCGATTGTTTGTATTTGTCGATCAACTCCCGTGTCTGATTCGACAAAATTTCATCTGTGTCAATGTCATTTATCAGCTTCAATATCAACTGTTCCGCCCGTAATCGGATAGCGATGGATAAAACTAATTTGTTTTCCAATAATATTTCGTCAATCAAAGGATTTTCATTAACGATTACATCAGCTTCTTGCAGTATCAGGTCTGTAATTAAAGTCGCACCAAAATCAATAACGAGATTCTGGCAATTATGAATATAGGTTTTATATAGCCGACAGATTGTATCTGAGGAAATAGTTCCCGATCCTGCCTTAATATGCAAACAATTTGTCAAGCACTTGTATTCATCCGATTGTTCACCTTTAGAATATTCAATGATATTTCTTACAAAAGGCAATAACCCAATGAATACTCTTTTCTTATTCGCTCGTTTTGAAAAGTGCTGAAAAACATCTTTCCTATATTGTCCTATTTTGCATTTTATATCTCCGCTTGTATCGTGTATAGCCATAAATACGGATTTTTTCAGACCGAGTCGGGATGCGACCGTTCTATAAAAATCGAAATTGTGGGTCAGCAGGATTATTTTGAATCTATTATCCTTACATACATCGGCAAGATACTCTATAATGGCATACTTATTTTTATAATCAAAAGAGTCTGCAATGTCGTCGAGAATCAGCAAACTATCTTCTGCATAATGTTTACGAGCTTCTATTTCAAATAATATTTGCAATGTGTAAAACGCCCGGCATTCTCCTCTACTCAAAATTTTCAACAGAGTTTCTTTGGGTTGCTCGATCGGCTCTTCAGCCCGTTCATCTTTGTATTTGAATATGAGATTTGCCGTATCTTGCTTGAGTATAACATCCGCTTTATTTTTAATCTCTACGGTAAAAGGAACACTAAATCTTTTGTTGTATATATCTATAATCGTCTCCCATGTACGGCTCTCTTGTTGAGCTTTGGCAATTAAATCGTTTAATATTTCTGTTTTGGTTTTATAGAAATTGATTAAGGCAATAGCATCATCGCACAATCTGTGAATAAATCCATACCATACCTGTTTCTTGAACTCATTATAATCCATCAATAGCGGGATGATCGTGTTATCTTTTTCCAATACAGCCTTAAAGGCCCTCAATTCACTGTTATTACCGATCGCCTTATCTATTTTTTCGAATGTAGATTTTAGTTTATCGTCGCTGATAACTTTTGTAATCTCTGCATTGATGATTTCCTGTAATTGTCCTGCGGATGTTATTTCCACTCCGGAACTTAATTTTATTCTATGTTTGGCAGCAAAGAAAGCTTCATCAGCTACCGATTCCCGCAGAACCGTCGCCTGATATGTACCAAACGATACGCCCTCACGATTCGTTTTGAAGAATCTGGAACGACTTAATAACTTTTGATAATCCGTGAAATATTGTTGAATCAAATCTTTGTGTTTGTCTAAGAACTTCTTGACATTACCTTTTTTATCGAAGACATCGTTATATCTGAAATCATAAAAGTACCGGGCTTTACGAATATCCTCCTCAATAGAGAGAAGGCATGAAAACAGAGTATCTGTTTCTCCTGTTCGAAAAGTCGAGACAACCTCGCTTTCGCAATCGGTACTCTTCGATATACTTTTAAGTTTTGCTAAAAAATCATTTTTTACTTTGTCAAGTTCTTGGTAAATACTATCATATCGTTCTTTCAGTTCTTTACTTGCCAAAAATGTCGTTATTCTATTATCTGTAGCAATGTCGGATTCAGCATTCGCAACGAAAATTGACTTTGGATCAATAGATTTCCCATCGCATTTAACAGTGCAATTGGTTTTTCTTTGCGGATATATTCGGTCACATGGAACCGATTTCTTATCATCTTTTGAAATACACTCAAATGTACGGGCAAATGAACTTTTCATCATTCCATTGGGTGCATAAATCAATACGCAGGTATCATCGGCGAAATCGAATTTATGTTCGAACTTTGATATTCCGAAGCAATTTTCCATATCAATTTCCAATGTTTTCATAAGTCTTGTTGTATCGATTCTAATATTATATTTTTATCCACCTTTTCGTCCAATCCGCGAGGAATACGGGAATATTGAGAATCGCACCATCCCTTTTCAGGTTGTTCATGGAGTAACGCAGTGCCAGTTCCGGCGAGAAGCGGTCGATGTAAATACCGAGGCTCTTCCCACCCAAACGAGTGCCGGACTTAACCTCGACCGGAAACAGAGAGGTGTTGTCCTGCAACAGGAAGTCCACCTCGGCGGTAGCTTCCGACATCCAATATCGCGGCATTACGCCGAAATGGGCTGCGAGGGACTGCAATACCATATTTTCAGCCATTGCCCCTTTGAACTCCGTATAAAGCGAATTCTCCGACCAGAGAACCTCGGCCGGAAGCTGAGCCATAACACGCAACAATCCCCCATCGCACAGGTAGATCTTGAACGCCGAAAGGTCGTCGTATGCGCTCAACGGTAAACCGGGCTTGGAAGAGCAGTAAATACGATAGATCATCCCGGCATGCTCCAACCACAACAGCCCGTCTTCATATTCCCGTGCCCGCGCCCCGGTTTTGACCAACTTGTAGACGAATTTTCGGTTTTCTTTCGCCAACTGCGACGGTATGGAATTCCAAATGGCGGCAATACGCGGAATGTCTTTACCCGGAGCGTGTTTGGCAAAATCCAGCGCATATGCCGTCAGAATCGCTTTTTGAATCTCCTCGATCTCCTGTACGCCGCGTTTGTCGAGCATAGCAGCAACTGCCGCCGGCATCCCTCCGCAAACCTGATAGCGACGGTATGCCTCTGCGACACATCCCATGACGATCTCCGGCAACGGCGCGATCTCCGTCAGGTTCTCCAGATATTCGTACATCCGAGGCGTATCGGCACGCAGAAACTCCCGGAATGTAACCGGATACATTTTCAGGAATTCCACTTTACCTACAGGAAACGAATCTCCCTGCGAAAGAGATACGCCCAAGAGCGATCCTGCCGCAAGAATATGATATTCGGGAGCCTCCTCGCAGAAATACTTTAAACTATTGAGTGCCTTGTTGCTCTGCTGGATCTCATCGAAGATGATCAACGTCCGCCCCGGTTCGATGGGATATTCCGTATAAAGGCGGAGAATATCGATCAGTCTTTCGGGATTTTTCGTATTCTCGAACTCCCGACACAGTTCTTCCGATGCATCGAAATTAAAATAGGCAACGTGGTCGAAATATTCTTCTCCGAACTTCCGCATGATCCATGTTTTACCTATCTGACGTGCGCCTTGGATGATAAGCGGCTTGCGCTCCGGCCGCTGTTCCCATTCGAGCAATGCAGCCGTTATATCCCTTTTTATCTCCATATATCCGTTTTTTTGTCCATCAATCACATTTTACCAATATAGTTGGTGCAAATATACACATTTATCAAATATAAACATGTGTAATATTCTGCCAAAGGTAAAAGTAGAAGTAAGCGGTAGACTAATGAGTGAACCTGTAAGTGGGATTGCATTCGATTCAATGATAGACCAGGTATATCCGAAAGCCCCTTTTACCGAACAGAAGTTCATGGTACGTGCCGTACTTCCCGAACACACTTTTCTTGAAAAGATATTCCTGCTTCATGAGGCGTTCGCTAAGTCAAAGAATTTAATCGGAGTTGAGCGTATGTCGCGACACATGTACGACATCGGGCAGATGTTGAAAACTTCAATCGCCGGGCGTGCCATCAATGATGCAGAGCTTTACCGTCAAGTAGTGGAACATCGCCGCACATTCATAGGTTTGCGTGGTTTCGACTATGACACACTTTATCCTGCGACGCTCAATATAATTCCACCTGCTTCTGTTATTGAACAAGGGTAAGCCGATTATGAGAATATGCAGCTGCACATGATTTATGGTAAGTCTATACCATTTGATGACTTGGTGAATTACCTCAAACGATTGAACGAGGAAATAAGAAAATATAACTCGCACTAAGATGTTTTTTCGAAAAATACGAATAATTTATGTATAGATTTTGGTACTAATGCAGGTTTATTTCGCTACTAATTTGTCTTCGGTGATCGGAATTGACGAGCCGGTCGCTTCTGTCGGTCAGTGAAGGAAAACCTTACCGGACCGTTCCAGGCGCCCCGGTCTGACGGTATAAAACCCGGAATCGGAATAGAAAGAAAAAATATACCTATGTTTGTAAGTGTAAACATGTATATAAATATCATTCTTTATTCTCGTGAAAGTTTCCCAGCCAAAGTGTTTCCGACGCCTTCGTGGCACGTGCATTTACGGCGAAAGCGTATATATGAAAAGAAGTATTCTTCCATTCTTCAGGAAGTGTAAAGCATACTTCCGCCGTTTCTTTTCTTTGGTGTAAAGGCAGCAGGTTTGTCCGCAGCACTTCCGGATTCCAGAGAAAAACATAAAGCCGGTCGTCATCGTACATCAGAGGTTTCAGCGGTTGCCGTTTTTGTTTGAAGATCAAAATTCCGCCCGAATCTGCCCATTGGGCAGTGACTTCCGGAGCCTGTAGCTCGCCGGCCGAAACTTTCAGTTTACTATAATCGACGGAGACGTTCAACCCTTCGTCACAAGTCATACAAGGTAGATTCCGGCTCATAAAACCGTTTACCCTTCCTCTGGCTTCCCTACCGGGAAAACCCAATTCAAGCACTTTTTTCATTCTCATAGCCAGGAGACCCAAGACTTTCCATTTAGCCCGGTGTATCAATTGCAACGGAGTACGGGCATCCCGTGCCCATCTTTTTCCTTTTACCACATTAGAATCTCCAAGCCGGTACATCGTAACATTTCCGAAGGACCCGCTCAGCCTGCTGAATAAACCCGATTCAAAAACTGCCATAATTTCATTGTATTTACCGGTTCAATCTGAAATAGCAATCCGGCGAAAAAGTTTCTCCGGATGCAGAGCAAAACAGACAATATAAATGCAATTCCTTCCCGCTTGCCGGCCATTCACCTTCTGCCCGTCCATCTTTTCTGAGCGCGCAGATATTTTCCAACACAATTAACCGATAAGGTTCGTCCGGGCAGATAGCGGCAACTATCAAACGGTCGTCCGGCGCTGCCGTCGCCATGGGGATCCCCGCCTGCCAGGCCAACTCCCAATGCCCCGCTTCGTTCTGTACACAGGTAAACCCATCGGGCAATTGTAAACAAGCACCTCCAAAACTCAATTTGGCATAGTCGACCCGGTCACCCTCTCCGAAAGCATTGATATTCCGGCTTAAAAAAAGATGATATCCCGATCGTTTTCCCAACCGGACAGCAGCCTCGCCGGCAGCACGCTGAAATAAAGTCCCCTTGACCGACCGGAACAGCGTTTGCACACACACCTGCCGCCACCGCTGTAAACATTGGGCCGGCGAACGGGGATTACTGACTTTAACAGGAGCGCGGCGTACGTATCTTTTATCTCCCACAGCATAAAAGATATGGTCGCCTATGCGTCCGGAAATATGCCCGAGCCCTGAAGAAATTACTCTTGCCATGATGTTTATATTTAGTTTCGAGGTTTGTAATATAATAAAAAAAGTTTAAATTTCCAATTTATTTTCAATTTAACACCGATTAAAATTGGTATTAAATTGGAGAATAATTGGAATTGAATTGGAGTTGATACATATTAACTACATGATAACTACCTATTTACTATATGGTAAAGAACTACCTTCCTCAGGCTTTTACCTGAAGCTGAAGGTAAAATGAATATTATTATTCAATCGTGGGCGACAAGATATTTAATTTTGTATCATTATTGTATTTGAAGTGAACCCAAAAAGTGAATACCTTACTCACTCCCGGCGAAGATGTGATTATTAAAGGACGTAACCTGCGCATCGAAGGCGATAAAGAAACGGCAAGAAAAACGTTCTCTAACATACTTTAACGAAGAAAAAACCGTTCCTTTGTAATAAAATCAGCCTGCATCCGTTTTACTAATGATGACAGAAAAAGAATTTAACCATATGATCCTGCCTCTGACCAAGAATATCTATGCCTATGCACAGCATATTCTCAGCAATCCGACAGATGCTGCAGACATCACTCAGGAGGTTATGATTAAACTCTGGAATACACGTAGAGAGCTGAAAGGAGTGCAAAATCCCCGGGCCTGGGCATTGAAGGTGACCCGCAACTTGTGCCTCGACTGGATAAAAAAACAAAAACCGGTGTACGGCGGGGAAGAGCTGGCACAAAACGAAGATTATACAAGCAATCCCTTGCAGGAAATCGAAACCAAGGACACCGTGAGCCTTCTCCGGCAAATCATCGACACTCTGCCGGAAAATCAACGGGAGGTGCTCATCCTGCGGGAAATAGAAGAACTGGAATTTGAAGAAATCGAACAGATCACAGGACTAACCGCCAACCACATCCGGGTGTTGCTCTCACGCGGACGGTCGAAGGTAAAAGAAATGATGCGAAATGAAAGATGACAGATAGAATATATGGAAGAAGTACTGAAACGATATTACAAAGGGGAGACAACTTTGGCAGAAGAGCGGGAGTTGAGGTCTGCCTGGCAACGGGGAGAACTCCCGGGAGAACCGATTTTGGGGCTTCGCGGTCCGATGGAAATACCGGAAGGCCTGAATGAAAAACTACAGCGGTATATCCGGCAAAAACGGCAACGCAAAATCAGACAGCTCTGGATTACGGCCGGGAGTATTGCAGCGATGGCCGTGCTGATCCTTTCATTCAGGGAGACCTTCACAACGACACCCCGTCCGGGTATACAACTGTCGGATAACCTGAAGAAAGAACGCTTCGAAAATGCACTGCGCGTCCTGGGAAATGCCCTGGAAGATGAAAAAACACCGGTACAAAGAGTGCTTTACGAAGATCATAACCTGATTATAGCGATAGAATAAAAAGTATAATTATAAAACAAGATAGCCATGAGAAGAATATTTATTATTTTGTCGATTGTATCTGTTTTGCCTTTCGCGGCAAATGCACAATTATCTAAGCTCATGTCCAAATACCATGAGAAAAACGGCGTGACGGTCACCCAGCTGGACAAAAGCCTTTACGGACTTTATCAACGGAATAATCTTCCGCCCGAGGCAAACGAACTCCTGCAAAAACTGGAAGAGGTGAATATTCTCAATCTGGATTTGAATCAGACCGATCCCTCCCTGAGCGAAAAAGCGATCGGCCAGTTCCGGGAAATACTGGATAAACCGGAAAAATACAAACTGATCAAAAGCCGGAACGACGAGTTCGGAAAGCAACTGATCTACACGCACAACAAAAACGGACAAGTGACCGACCTGGTGGTCTGGAACCAAAACCCACAACAGGTGGATATCATCGAACTCCGGGGAGACATTCAACTGGATAAAATCGCCCTGCTGTCGAGAGCGCTGAATCTGAAAGGCCTGAACTCCCTGGCTGCCTTGAGTTCCAATGCCGACACCTATGAGTCGTATAAACACTTTAACGATTTCCCGGATATGAATCCCGGAGCTATTTCACAGCATATCCGGCAGATGATGGAAAATCTGCACAATCACATGGGAAGCGGATCGTTATTCGGCGATTTTTTCGGCATGCCCGGTGATTCGACCACCACGAACAATATGCCCGGCGGTTTTCCATTCGGTCATTTCCTACCGGACGAATTTTTTAATCCGGGGGAGGGCATGACGGATGAAGATTTCGAAGAATTTTTCAAAAACGGCAATCACCGGCAAAAGGTTGAAAAATTTTTCCAATCGTTCGGCAACGGTACAGGTATGAGCAGTAACTCGGTACAAATCACGGAAGAAAACGGAAAAACAAAAATTAAAATCGACTCCCAGAATTCGGATATGACTTACATCATCGATGGGCAACAAGCCCCTAAAGACAACGTACAAATGCCGGATAAGATTTTGAATGTCAACATCATCCCATCGAAAGAAGATGTCAAAAAATCCTATTTATTCATCACGTCGAGAGATCGGTTAGGAGAATTTGTGAGCTTTCAGAATGGCGTACTCACTTTTAAATACAATAGCCAGGAATACAAATACAATCTCGAAAAAATGAAAGAACCTCTTCTGGTTATCGACGGACGCCTGGCCGACCGTTTCGATATCGATCCCAGTGAGATCCTGCAAATCCGTCCGATTAGCCCGATTGAAAAAGAGGTGGGGTATTACCCGAATGCAGAAGTGATTATCAATACGAAATAATCCCCCCTAAGGGAAGGATCGGTGAACCTTCGGTTCTGATTTATATTCATTTATCAGGACCGAAGGTTTTACTAATCAGCGATGGGGAAGACTGCACAACTCCGATTTATCGGCCGTTGTTTTTACTGTTAAAAGGCCGGTCACACCTGTTCATCCGCTTTTCCCGAAACGGCAGGAGTTTCTGCATCGCTCTGCAAGCGGAATTCGATCGGAAGCGTATAGAACACATCTACAGCCACGCCTCTCTGTTTGCCGGGAATCCAATCGGGTAATGCCTTGACAACTCTCAGGGCTTCCCGGTCCAGATCCTGATCTACACTTCTTACAACCTGAGGATCGGTCACTCTACCCGCTTTATCGATTACGAAAGAAACAATCACTTTACCCTGAATTCCTTTCTCCTGAGCCCGGACAGGATATTTGACCATCCGTGCCATATAAGCCAGCACATTTCCTTCTTTGAATACCGGCATTTCCTCGACAGCCGTGAAAATTTCTCCCTCCTTAGATGTTGCATTCTGGCCAGCTTTCGCATATCCGACAACTACCATTCCCTCGAGCTCTACCGGTTGCTTAGGTAAAACCACCTCTTTCAGATTAGCTTTATCCCCACAAATCACCTCTGCAGTCCGTTTGCCTACATATGAAAAATAAAGCGTATCTCCCTTCCCGGCCTGGATAGAGAATTCTCCATCCTGATCAGTGGAAGCCCCCAGTGAGGTCCCTTTGATAATGACCGTGGCCCCTTGCAGGGGATTACCTTGTTCGTCCACTACCCGGCCTTTGTATAAGGAAGTTTCCCCGCCGGCCTGTATCAGTGTATGGGAGGCCAGATCGGTTACGGCTCGTGCATTTCCAGCCAGAATCAATAAGCCGGTTACCGGAAGTAAAAAGGCATATTTCAACAAGCCGATTCTGGATGTTTTTTTCTTATTCATCATAATAATTCGTTTTTTTAATTGAGAAACATTGAAATTATTAACTATAGGTACTGCAGTCGATTGATGGGACAGGCGAAGCAAGTGATATTGATAATTTTTGCGGTTGTAACCGGAATTTACCACTTGCTCATCTGCTAAAAATTCCAGATTCTGCCTGATTTCTTTACGTAAAAGCCAGACAACCGGATTGAACCAGAAAAAGATACAAAGTATCTCCCCGAGTAACATATCCAATGAATGCCATTGGCGGACATGAGCAGACTCGTGTACGATAATCTCATGAAGTTCCCGCTCTTCGTAATGGGCCGGATTGACAAAAATCCAACCGAAGAAAGAGAAAGGAGCTGTAATCTTCGGCAAAGCAATGACCGGAACATGATGACAGCTCTGTTTTTTACCCTGATAAGCGAATCGACAGATACCAGCCAACTGGACCGCCATACGGAGTGTCAGCACAAGACTTCCCCCACTCCAAATCCAGATCAGGAACCGCTGCCAGGTGAAAAGCGATTGTTCTGCGGCAGGTTGCGGAGCCACAGGAGTAACCACCGCCAGCATTTCGGCATACCCGACAACCATCCCGGGCAAGGCATTACCTTGCTCCAACCAGGATGCCAACGAAATCAGGGGATATACAAAAGCCAGTATAACGATGGAAAAAAGAAATAAACGCCGGATTCTTAAAAAAGTATCCCTGGAAAACAACATCCGATATAAAAGATAGAATACCACTAAACCCGCATTTACCTGTAATATATAAATTTGAAAATCTTCCATAGCTCCTATTCTTTTTCAATTAAACGGATAATTTCTTCTAACTCTTTGGCCGAGATCTTCTGTTTCCGGGCAAAAAAAGTTACCATCTCTTTATATGAATTCTCGAAATAATTCTGTACGACGCCGGAAAGAAATTTCGTTTTGTATTCCCCTTCATCGATCGAAGGCGAATAAACATAGGTGTTCCCATAACGTTTGGCCTGTACATATCCTTTTTTCTCCAGATTTTTCACGATAGAAGCCACCGTCGTATAAGGCGGACGAGGCTCTTCCATGCAATTCAAAAAATCTTTAATCACTCCTTCTTTTACCTGCCAGATAATAAGCATGATTTCTTCTTCCTGAAAAGTCAATTTTTCCATAAGGCACATCAAACTACGATTTATTCGCAAATCTACGAAAATTTCGTAGATTTGCCAATGTTTGATAAAGAAAGTTTCAAAAAAATATATATCCGCAGGCTCCAGCAACCCGATATACTACTTTAAACGCCGAAGGAGTAGTTATGAACTCCCGTCCTCCCCCATTGGGGACGAAAGGTCCGTCCCGGAGTTCCCAAAAGAAAGAAAGTGCCTGAACCGATCAGGCACTTTCTCCGAGTTGATTCAATTATCCCTAAAAATCTGTTTTTAGAAATTCAATACTTTTACCCAACCGAATTTGTCCGGTTCGTCTCCGTATTGAATAGCTCTCAAACGGTTGTACAATTTGGTACACCATTCACCAGGAACATCGGGCTTACCGAAAACGATGCTCTTGTTGTTTTCGAGATCATCGATCTGTCCGATAGGACTGATGACAGCAGCCGTACCGCAAGCTCCGGCTTCTTCGAAAGTCTCGAGTTCTTCTACGGGAATAAGCCGGCGTTCTACTTTCAATCCCATGTCTTCGGCCAATACCATCAGGCTGGCGTTGGTGATAGAAGGCAGGATGGTGTGAGAGAACGGAGTGATATATGAACCGTTTTTAATACCGAAGAAATTGGCCGGGCCACATTCGTCGATGTATTTCTTCTCTTTGGAATCGAGGAAGATGGCGGTCGAATAGCCTTTCTGATGGGCTACTTCGCCGGATCTCATTCCTGCAGCGTAATTACCTCCTACTTTGATGTGTCCGGTGCCATTGGGAGCAGCACGGTCGTAACGGCGTTCGAGCATGACTTTGGTCGGTTTGAAACCGGCTTTGAAATAAGGTCCTACAGGAGCTACAAATACAACGAAAATATATTCTTTAGCCGGAGCAACTCCCATCTGCGGTCCGACACCGATCAACAAGGGACGGATATATAAGCTGGCCCCCGATTCGTAAGGCGGAACGTATTCTTTGTTCAACTCGATGGCTTTGACGACAGCTTCTTCGAACAGTTCGATCGAAGGAGCCTGCATCATTACGTATTCGGCAGAACTAAGCATACGTTTTGCATTTTCTTCACAACGGAAGAGACGGATTTTTCCATCTTTACCCCGGAAGGCTTTCATACCTTCGAATGCTTCCTGTCCGTAATGCAAACAGGTAGAAGCCATATGAATATTCAGCATTTCAGAGTCGCTGACTTCAGGAGCACTCCATTTGCCGTCCTTATAATAACAACGTACGTTGTAATCCGTCTTGGAATATCCAAAGGACAATTTACCCCAATCTAAATTTTTCATAGTAGTTAGTTTTTGATTATTTTATAATAGTCATCTCGTTGATCAGGTTCTTAGCTCCGGCATATTTATCTACAATCCAGAGGAAATAACGAGTGTCGAGATTGATACACCGTTGCAGATTTTCTTCAAAATCGATGTCTCCGGACATGGCTTCGGAGTTACCGTCGAAGGCAGTACCGATCAGATGTCCTTCGGCGTTGATGACACCGGAACCGCTGTTACCTCCGGTGATGTCGTTATCTGTGATGAAGTTGACACTCAACTTATCGGTCCCGTAAGGAGCGAAATCCTGCTGAGCATACAGTTCTTTCAGCCGGTCGGGTACTTCGAACTCCCCACCTTTGGGCCCTTCTTTTTCGATCACACCGGTAAGGGTGGTGTAGTAATCATAGAAAACAGCATCCCGCGGTTTGTAGCTACCTACTTTACCATAGGTCAGGCGAATCGTAGAATTGGCATTGGGAGCCCAGGCTTTATCGGGCTGCATTTCCATCAATCCCCTCACGAAAAGACGGTCTCCTTTGGAAATTTTTTCCTGCATTTCACCACTGTAGGCGGTCAGTTTGATCCAAATCTCATAGAAAGATTTACCGGCAATATATACCGGGTCTTTGGCCAATTGTTTACAATCGGGTTTGTCGAGAAATGCGTTGAAAGCAGCTTCGTCCATGAAGATGGATTTCTGCTGCAATCCGGCAGCGAACTTATCGTAATTGCCTTTGTATTTTTTGTTGACCAGATCGATAACTTCGGGGTAAAGATCGGGATCGACATTGTCGTTGTATATTTTAAACAATGCAGCGAATAATTTTGTATCGAGATCGGCATTATAGTCTTTGAAAAAAGCTTTAGCCATATCTTTCAAAGCTTCTTTAATCTCTGTTTTTTCTCCGGCGGGGATTTCTTTATCACAAAGATCTTCGATCATTCTTCCGCTACGGTAAGCGAACAAATGAGCTTCGGGTCCGGCCAGGGCTTCCTGCGCATAAGCCGTAGCTACGGAATATTCTTTAATATCTTCGTATCCCTGGCGAATCATCGGCAGCACTTCGCCGTAAGTGGCTTTGCGGGCCGGATCGGCATTTACCCAAGCGGTAAACTCTCTTTCGATGGCTTCTTTGTTGCCTTTGGTGTTCAGGTTTTTGAGCGCTTTATTCTGCTCGAAGGAATATTTCCAGTAGTTGGCACAACTGGCATATTTAGAAGCATATTGAATCCGGGTTTTCGGACTCTTAGCCATTTCTTCGCGCATAACCTCCAATTTTACCGTACGTACTTTGTAACGGATATCGTTGGTTACATCCATCGTATTCTGTAATCCGAAACTGGTGGTATAGCGGTCGGTAGTTCCGGGGAATCCCATAATCATGGCAAAATCACCGTCTTTCACGCCTTTTGCAGATACGGGCAGGTAATGTTTGGGTTTTAAGGGTACATTATCTTTGGAGTATTCGGCAGGGCTACCGTCAGGAGCGGTGTAAATACGGAACATAGAAAAGTCGGCAGTATGACGGGGCCACATCCAGTTATCGGTATCTCCACCGAATTTTCCCATGCTCTGAGGAGGGGCACCTACCAAACGTACGTCTTTGTAGATGGTGTAAAGGAACAGGAAGAATTGGTTTCCTTCGAACATCGGCTGAACCTGTCCGCTTAATTTCGTTCCAGCCACAGCTTCCTTCACAATCACTGCAGATATACTGTCGATGATAGCGCCGCGGTCCATTTCGCTCATATCGTCTTTTAAGAAAGGAGCGATACGGTCGGTTACGTCTTCCATCCGTTCCAGAATAGAAGCGGTCACGCCGGGATTGGTGAGCTCATCTTCCATTTTGTAAGCCCAGAAACCATCGGCCAGATAGTCGTGCTCGACAGAAGAATGAGATTGGATAGCACTGAAACCACAGTGATGATTGGTCAGCATCAACCCATTGGGAGAAATAATCTCTCCCGAACAAAAATGACGGAAAGGACGGCCGGCATTGCCTAAACCGACGATAGCATCTTTGATACCGGGTTTATTGACATCGTAGATATCTTCTGCAGTCAGTTTAAATCCCATCTGTTGCATTTTCTCAATGTTCAGTGGTTTTAATTTCGACAACAACCACATTCCTTCATCAGCCCTGACAATAGACACCGAAAGCAGAGCAAGAGCAATAATCAATAGTTTCTTCATGTGTTTTATTCTATAGTATTTGTTTTAAATTATAACTACCACACTATCCCAACTTAAATTTCTTAACGAAAAATAACCTTTTTCCTAAGTTATTATAACTTTCAAGCTAAGATAAGTGCAAATATATAATTAAATCCGTTCTTTATCTGATTTTCACTTTATTTTAACAGGAGAGAGGAAAAGAAAAAACCGGGACAGAAAAAAGAACAGGAAGAAAAGATTTGGAAGGCTGAAGGAGAAGAATATAGCAAAATACGATACCTTTGTGAGGTGAGAGATTTTGATTTTATATAATAACGAGATTATGGCCGATACAAGTAACAAAAAAAATATCAGAGAAGAATCTTTACGGGATTTAAGCGACTTTTTAACCGCACAAGGCGAGAAGGCTTTCCGTGCAAAACAGATCTGGCAATGGATCTGGCAAAGAGGGGTGACGGATTTCGCAGAGATGAGCAACTTATCGAAGGCTACCCGGGAATTATTAAGCCGGCATTATTTCTTCGATTCCCTCTTTCCGCAGCAGGTGCAGACAGCCAGCGACGGCACCGAAAAAACAGCCTGGCGGCTGACCGACGGCGAAATCGTCGAGAGCGTACTGATTCCCGGAAATCAAAAATTCACGGTCTGTGTATCTTCACAAGTGGGTTGTCAGCTGGGGTGCAAATTCTGTGCAACCGGTACCCTGGGTTTTAAACGTAATTTAACGGCCGGCGAAATTTTCGAACAGGTGGTCCGTGCACAGCAGGCAGCGGAAGCCCAGGGGCAACCATTGAGCAATATCGTTTTCATGGGAATGGGCGAACCTTTACTGAATTACGAGCAGGTCCTCAGAGCGATAGAACGGATTACGGCCCAGGACGGATTAGCCATGTCACCCTACCGGATTACGGTATCTACAGCCGGTATCCCGGAAAAAATCAGGCAATTGGCAGACGATGGAGTGCGTTTTAATCTGGCGCTTTCGCTACATGCAGCGAAAGAAACCACCCGCACTTTCCTTATGCCGGTGAATAAAGCCTATCCTTTGAGTGAGATTGCAGGAAGCCTGAAATATTTCGTCGAAAAAACAGGAACCCGTCCGACTTTCGAGTATTTGCTTCTGAAAGATATCAACGACAGCCTCGAAGATGCAAAAGCTTTGGCCCTCTATTGCCGCCAATTCCCGATCAAGATCAATATCATCGAATACAACAATGTGGAAGGTTCTGGTTTTCAACACAGTCCGGACAAAAACCGGGATGCCTTCATCCGGTTTCTGGAAGGATGTAACATGGTGGTCAACGTACGCCGCAGCAAAGGGAAAGACATCGACGCCGCCTGCGGACAGTTGGCGGGGAAACAAGAAAGCAATTTGTAAAATCCATAAAGTCTTCCGGACCCTGCGAATCCTTTTTTAAGGCCACCGGTCAGGAGCGGAACATGGTATCATAAACCGAATTAAAGCGTACCGTTTACATAGTTACAACGCTTTCAAAAACTATGTCTAAACCGTCGTAACCAAAAAACGGTAGAATTATTCGGTACTTATTCGTCTCCGGTGATCGGAATTGGTGACCCGGTCGCTTCTGTCGGTCGTCTAACTTTTTCTATCACTGACCGGCGGAACTCCTCACTACGCTCGTCAGACACCACCGGTCGGGCGTTCAGAAAAAGCAAGACGACACTCGCCAGAGCTCCAATGGTCGCCAATCCCGATCACCTCCGACTTACGTTATCACTGAATTGCAGATTAGTCTTGATTTAAGAAAGATTATTCTCCCTGGAAATAAGCCGGACGGTCCGTCTTCCTGCTGCTGCAAATTTCTGGTTGTATTTTCTTTGCCGGTTAGCTCTGCCGTGAGATGGAGGGTTTTATACCGGAAGACCATTGGAGCGGGAACGAGGATCCGGTTAGGGTTTCCGAACGCCCGACCGGTGGTGTCTGACGAGCTTGCGAGGAGTTCCGCCGGTCAGTGAAGGAAAGCCTTAACGGACCGGTCCAGGCGAACCGGTCTTCCGGTATAAAAACCGAAATCGGAATAGAAAGAAAAAATTATACTTACGTTCTTATGATGAATTTATACCTTTTATAAAATGCCTTGGTCCATTATCGCGCGGGCTACTTTGATAAAACCGGCCACGTTAGCTCCTTTGACATAGTTGACGTAACCATCGGGCTGGGTACCGTATTTCACACACTGCGCATGGATAGACTGCATGATCTCCTTTAGTTTCTGATCGACTTCTTCGCGTGTCCAGCTGATTTTCTGTGCATTCTGACACATCTCGAGACCCGAAGTGGCCACTCCGCCGGCGTTGGCGGCTTTACCGGGAACATACAACAATTTATTTTCGAGAAAGACCTGAATCGCTTCGGGTGTAGAGGGCATGTTCGCCCCTTCGGACACCGCCACACAACCGTTGGCAACTAAAGTACGGGCTTCGTCACCGTTCAGTTCATTCTGAGTGGCACTGGGCATAGCGATATCACATTTCTCCCCCCACGGCCGACCTCCGGCCACGTATTTACAACCGTACTTATCGGCATATTCCTTCACCCTTCCCCGGTAGAACAATTTTAACTCCATCATATATTCCAACTTTCCAGCACCGATCCCTTCGGGATCGTAAATATAACCGCTGCTATCCGACAGAGTCACCACCTTTGCGCCGAGCTCGTTCAGTTTCTGTACCGTGTAAAGGGCCACATTTCCCGCCCCCGAGACGGCTACGGTCTTGCCCTTCAGCTCTATATTCCGGGTCTTCAGCATCTCCAACAGGAAATATACATTCCCATAACCGGTAGCTTCGGGACGGATCAGAGAACCACCGGATTCCAGGCCTTTGCCCGTAAAAGTTCCGCTATTTTCCCTCGCCAGTTTTTTATACATTCCGTACATATAATTAACCTCCCGGCCACCGACACCGATATCCCCTGCCGGAATATCCGTACCGGGTCCGATATTGCGCCATAACTCCAAAATATAGGCCTGACAAAAACGCATAATCTCGGCATTCGATTTTCCTTTCGGATTAAAATCCGAACCACCTTTAGCCCCTCCCATCGGTAAAGTAGTCAGTGAATTTTTAAAGGTCTGCTCGAAAGCCAGGAATTTTAAAATAGATAAATTCACGGAGGAATGGAAACGGATTCCTCCTTTGTAAGGACCTATAGCATTGTTGTGCTGGATGCGGTAGCCCATGTTGGTATGCACATTTCCCTGATCATCTGTCCAGGTCACCCGAAACGAGAAAATCCGATCGGGAATACAGAGCCGCTCGATCAAATTGCTTTTTTCAAACTCGATATTCCGATTATAGGTATCTTCGATGGTATTCAATACCTCTTCTACTGCCTGGTGGTATTCCGGTTCGTTGGGAAACCGCCTTTTCAATTCTGTCAAAACGTCTTTTGCTTTCATAAGATATAGGTTAAATCAGAAGCCCGCCCGAAGGCGGGTTTCATGGGTCAGTTGTATATAAATTGTCAGTAGTGTGTGTTTCGTTTGTACGAACAAAGGTAGCGCATAATATCAAAAATAATTCATTTTGTTAAATTTCAAACACGAAGGGAAGATTTGTGTAATTTCGGGAAAGTGAAAACGTTAACGCCCTCATTCTTTCACAGAAAAACAGCTTCATCATCAAAGCCGCTCCAGGGCGACCGCACCAAAATTCCTCTAAAAAGTTTATCATTGCAAAATGAATACCTCTAATTATTTTTCAGAAGTGA
>ENA-UEPH01000137-UEPH01000137.1-human-gut-metagenome-genome-assembly--contig:-NODE-137-length-84694-cov-17.983348_pt1 | contig 84694 bp, 119 predicted proteins | sample MGYA00242891_ERZ507898 | MGnify/ENA primary metagenome ERZ507898 (study PRJEB26167, sample SAMN06115411) | human gut metagenome | host: Homo sapiens | place: China:Guizhou | collected 2014-10-15...
AATAAGCAGAGAGAATTCCCCCTTTGAACGTCTATTGCAGTTTGAAAACCGCTGTGATATACTGAGCGCATAAAATATTTTGTAGGAGGTTAGCACCATGCCGAGAACCAAGGGAAGCAAGAACAAAGTGAAAGCTGCTGCCAATGACTATGAGGCTTTGATTGCCCAGGCGCAGAAAGAAAAGGAAGAAGCGGAGGCCGAAGTTGCCAAGACCAATGCCAACATTGAGGAGCTGAAAACCGACCTGCAATCCATGAAAGAAACCTTGAAAATGCAGAAGGCGGATGTGAAGGCCGCGGAGAAAAAACTGACCAAGCTGGAAGAGAAAAAGGCCAAGGCGGACATTGCTGCTGAGGCGGAAGCAAAGAAAATTCAGGCGCAGGAAATGATCAACCAGCTGCTGGCAAACGGCATAAGTGCTGATGAGATTTTGGAAAAATTAAAGTAATGGGATGAACCGTGTGGGTGGTTGTGCCTGCACGGTTTTTTGTTTGTGAACTGAGGTGCCAGGTTTGAAAACTACGAAGATAAAGTGTTAAAGTTCTTACTGAATAAAAGAACAAAACCAGTGGTACATAATGGCTACAACAAGTTCGTCCACCCACCAGTATCTTTCATAAAAGCTTTTATCTTCGTAGTTTTCATCCGGACCAAATACACTTTGAAACCATTCCTTTACGGAGCTGAACCAGTTAAAAATTTTATCTGACAGAGTTTGTTTCACATGGATCACCTCACAGCTCCCAGTAAGATTTGACATCTTTACCGATTTCAACTGATAACTTACGAGCAATCAGGCGGGCGTGGTTGTACTGGGCTTTAATACCGTAAAAATAAGAAGCATCCAGAAAGGACAGGCTATCTTTGGCAACAGCCTCAGCTGTTTGAATGTTCTTATGGTTTTTACGCAAAAGATCGTCCTGATAGAGCTGTAACAGGCGCAGCAGTTCTGATTTTTCTGATAATGTCATAAATAATAAACCCCATACCCACCCGCGCGTTAAGAGCGCAACCTTTAATGTTTTTGTTACTTATTTAGAGCGTTGATTTGATCCATCAGCTCACGAATTTCAGCGGTTTCCTGAACGGGTTCTGCGGATTCCAGAAAGAAAATGCTATGTTCGGTTGTGATGGCAAGCTTGGCATAACCTATATCAAGGATAATTTCAAGCTCTTTAACAAGGCTGGTATGTAAGAAGCCAGACTTGGAAGCGCCGAGGTTGTCTTTGGAGTATTCAAACCAGGCAGGATAGCCGGGGCCAAGGAAAGAAATACCCTTGAAGGTGCTGCCGATGCGGCGAAGGTAATCGTCCTCGGTGCGGGTTATGATACCATCGGGGTATGTAATGTCTGACATAACCCAGGTGGGAGAGATTTTTTCAAGGGCGTTTGGGACAAAAGTAAGATTCATTAAGTGTTGCCTCCGATAAGGTTATGCTCCCGCAAGAAGATTACAAAGTCGTCCATAGATAGGTTTTCTTTGAAGAAATTAAAGTCATAATCCTTAGTGGAACATTCTTTGTACTGCGTTTCAACAGAAACAGGTGCTTTGAAATTTTCTGCCGTAAAAACCCAGTCAAAAGTTCCATAAAATTTAACAAGTGGTTTATGAAGGAACATTGATTTATCACAGTAACAGTGATTGCTCCAGGGATACTTGCAAGAAGCTACAGAATCATAAAATTCATAAAAGGTTCCAAAACTGTCAAGGTGTTTAGTTGGTTCACCCTCTAAAAACAACAAATCACTAGCAAAAATGTCATTTGATCCGTCAGAAATCAATATATACTTCGCAGAATAGAGTTTGTGCATTACTGTTCTCCTGTGCTGTTTTAAGATTCAGGAAAGTGTACTTTTGTTACGGCGATGGGAAACTCCTCAATCTCCGATGCCCAAACGCATAACTCTTTGCGCCCAGCGTGTAGCTGTGCCCATACATACGGGAAACCGCCGATGCCATCGAACAGGCTGCCGAGGGTGGCATTATCCGGCAGACGGTCAGCGATACCACCGAGAACGTAGTACCACTGCGGCAGGGCGATGGAGTTGCCCAGCGCTTTATATCGGGGCGTGTCAGCGGGTTTGTGAACCTTGCCTTTGCTGTCTACCCATTCGCCGAGGTCTGTCCATCCATCGGGATAACCCTGCAGGCGCTCACACTCGGTAGGAGTCAGGCGGCGAACAATCCAGCGGATGATTTTTTCAATTACGACAGCAGTATAATCCGTAATTCGGCTGTTGTGGTCACCCGTTATGGTAGGGGATAGCATACCATCGCCGTTGCCGCGTGCGTCATAGCAGACAATATTCGGATCTTTGTAATCCCGACTGCGGATAGCCGGAGAGCAATCATTGCAAATAACCATGTTTGGCTCTGTGGTGGCGGCGTAACAGTTGATCGTGTTGCCCTGAATACAAAATGTCGGTTCGGCCACAAAAAGCGTCTGATCTTGCAAGGTGGAGAGGGTGGCGCTCTTTTCGGTCTGCACCAACGCACCTTTGCCGCCGCCCTCGCATCCAGAACGGATTTTCAAGGTATAGGCACATGCAGGTTTATTCCCACCACATTCAGCATTAAGAGTTGGCACTAATTCTTCGGCATATCCGATACTTCGTGCCTGCTCACTATTTCCTAACTTGAACGCACAAACATTGTTTACTTCGGCATATACTCCATTTGCTGTTCCAGCGCCATTTTCAACAGCTCCGGCAGTTGCTTGCCCCGGCGTGATGCTCGGCGCAAAATGCCCTCGCAGGCTTTCCGGCTCAAATAATATTTCTCCGGCGCGTTGACCTGTAAGATCGAGGACAAGCGAGATACGCAAACGACGTTGGGGAACACCCCAGTACTGGGCGTCCATGGTTCGCCAAGCAAGGCTCCATCCACTACCTGATACCTCCCCCGCTTTACTCCATTTTGATTTTGGAGGTTCAGGAAGAGAAATGGCTGGTTCTTTGATTCGGATAAGTTCTTCCAGCACAGCGAGGAAATCTTTTCCTTTGTTTGAACTGAATGCTCCGGGTACATTTTCCCAGACTGCATATTTGGGATATTCTCCATTGGTTGCCTCCTGCATTTGTTTAATAATCCTGACGGCTTCCATAAAAAGTCCGCTGCGTTGACCGGCAAGACCAGCGCGTTTTCCTGCGATACTAAGATCCTGACAGGGCGAACCAAATGTAATTACATCCACTGGTTCGATTTTAGAGCCGTCAATTAAGGTAATATCGCCGAGATGTTTCATTAAGTATTACCTCCTGTAGATCCAAATCCTGCAACGCCGCGGTCGGTATCAGGGAGTTCTGTGACCTGGGTGACGGTGCAGTGGACAACGGGCTGGATGACCAGCTGGGCGATACGATCCCCGATGGCGAACGCCTGAGGTTCATTGCTGTAGTTATGTAAGGCCACGATGATTTCGCCAGTATAGTTTTCATCAATGACACCAACCATATTGGCTGGGGCGAGGCCGGTTTTGGTGGCAAGGCCGCTGCGGGGATAGACAGCGCCGAATGTGCCGTGGGGCAGCTTGATGGCGATGCCGGTATGTACTTTGGCGGTCATGCCAGGCTGGATAATACAGGTGGCAACGATAACGGTACCGGGTGCTTCCACACTGATGGCGTGCAGATCCAGGCCGGCGTCTGTGGGGTGAGCATAGGAGGGGAGGGGGATGTCGGGGGCAAGAGGTTTGACGGAAAGTTCATCCTTAAAAACGACATCGCCTTCATCCAAGACGGCCTGAGAAAAATCTCCAGGGATAGTATAGTTTACATACGGAGTTTCATAGTGCATAAAGTACTTCCTTTACTTATACAGACCAATCATCTGGCGGCGAAGATAGCTGAACCAGGCGCGGCACATGGCGCGGTAATTGGGCTTGACCAAGGGAACGGGTGCCGGAGTGGTCACGGGTTCGGGAGTTGCGGTCGGTGCCGGAGTAGCTGTGGGTTCAACAGTCGGTTCCGGGGTAGGTTCCGGTGTGGCAGTGGGTTCAGTTGTGGGAGCAGGGACGGGGCCGCGCCACTGAGCATAGAGGTCCATATTGCCGGTACAGACATATTCCTGATGAGGGGAGTACCAGGTGCCGGAGCCATCCGACTCTGTATTCCAGCCATTGAAGGTATTAGCGCCATAGGTAGGTTTGGAATCAATGATCTGATAGGTTTTGCCTTCCTCCTGCTTGAATTCTTTGGTGGCGAAAGAATAAGTTGGGCGGGACCAGTTGCTCCACCAGCAGCCGCCATTGGCGTGATAGGTGACGGTGTAAGTGGTGGCGGCGGTTTCGGGCGTGGAAGACTCAGCATAGGCGGTGGCGCTGAGCCGGGGGCAGAAAACAATCAGAACAAGCGCCGTGAAGAACGCTGAGAAGAGCACACCAAAGCGAAAAAGTTTGTTGCATTTATTAAGATTCATAGTTAATCCTCCTTGAGGTAGAGGCCACAATGGCACTGGCCGGAAACCTGAGAACGAAATTCCTGACACATACATTTGTTGGCCGGGATATGCTCAATGCGACAGGGACAATAGCCGTTATTGGATTTGATGGAGGCGCGGAATTCTTCGACCTCCTCTTTTGTCCAGCTTGGGTTTGTAATAATTTTCATTTGTACTCCTTTTGAAACAGGATTGTTTTATCAATCGGTACATTTCCTCTGAGTTCATAAAAACGCTGGTTCGTTTTTGGATTGTCAAGGCCACCAAATTCAGAGACATACGGGCCAACCTTGATAAAATTGAAGTATGCGCCGTAATTGCACGGTCCACCGTCATACATCAGATGAACAAAACTTGGGTAGTCAAGACCTGTGTAGAGGCATGTTTTCAAGTTGTACCGATGTGCGATTTCGCATGCCTTCAGTAGTTCGATTTTGTTCTGGTCGCCGCCCATAAAACACACGCAGGTAATCATGGACCGGTATTTATTGATGACCGATGGAAGATTCTCCAGCAATGTGTTGCCGCTATACTCCCATAAAAATTTGGAGTGGCAGTCAGGGCAGTGATGCGGACAGCCTGTGATATCAAACACAAGGCTTATCTCACCGGGAACCTCTTGGAATGTTACATCATAGTGACTATACAGAAGCGGTTTGCAATCAGTCTGCATAATAGCGCTTCGCTGCCTCCTTTTGACGGGCTTCGGAGAAGCTGGATACGCGCTTGAGATAACCAATGACACGGGTTGCATAGTCCAGGTTTTCACTGCCGCACTTTGGGCATTTATGCAGGTGGTGTTTAGAAATGTGTCCGCAGTCATTGCAGATGGTATTCGGCACATTCACCGTCCAGTAGGGGCACCCGGTTTTGATAGCCACATCCATCAGTTTGCGGTACTGCTCCTTATCCAAATGTTCCTCCAGATTCAGATGCAGAGCGCTGCCGCCGTCCAAATACTGTGTCATTTTGGAGCCGTGAAGCATGAATTTATCAAGCGGCTTGGTAGGATCTTCGACAACATAGAAGTAACTGTTGTAGCAGTCACGCGGAACTACGAAGCCATCCTGCTTATCCCACTTTGCGTTCTTGACACCAAGGTTTTCAGCGGGGACATATTCTGTGTTAAACATAATGCCGTCAGAGCGATCTGCCTTGTTCTCGTCATAGATGACCTTGAGCACTTTGTTCGTAAAATCAACATAGTTTTGGTCATCCGGGGAGATGGTGTAGCCAAGGAATTCACAGCCCTCAACAAAGCCGTTAATGCCAATGGTCAGGAACTGCTTATCCAAAGAGATATATCCGGCATCGTAGATAGGGAGCAGCTTTGCATTGAACTCGTCCTTCAAAATTGCGTTCCATGCCTTGAGATAAACATGGATGTCTTTGACTTGTTCACGAACGGCCTCGCAAATATCACGGCCATCGGCAGCAGCAGTCTGAATTAGGCGATTCATATTGATGGTGATAACACCCTTAGACCCAGTAGCCACGCCGCCAGCACCAAGAGTATAACTGAAGGTATTGTCGCTCATTTCATTGCGCAAACGGCAGCAGGATGCCAGAGAGTCCACACTATTGGAACGATAGATAAAGAAGCTATGGCCTTTAGAAAGCATCTCGGCAGCATTGTCAGCCCATTCTTTATCGACATAATCAGTGCCATCATCCAGCAGGTTCAGAGTCTCGACAGGGAAGGTGAGAATCTTCTTCAGACGCTCCTGATTCAGCCATTCCATAAAGCGCTTTTGCAGCCAGGATACAGACTCCCACTGCATTTCTGTGCCATCGGGGAATACGAAATCAGAGAACATGCCTTCAAAATACGGCTTGTCGAAGTATGCGCAGTTCCAGAAGATGGACTGGAAATTACGAGCAGCGGCAGGCTGATTCAGAGAATAGACGACCTGCTCAAACTGGTCAGTAATAACCTTGTCGATGGTGCGATGACGGCTGGAAAGATCAACGACCTTATCAGCGTGCAGGTAATAATCGTCGCCATAGTCCTTGCGGATAAAGTAATCAAGATACGAGATAAACTCAGGGGTGGCAACTGCACCGGCAAACTGAGATGCAATGGCAAAGCACAGGTTGATAAATTCACCGCAGAAGGAATCAAGGTTGTGAGGAGCAGATGAGCCGCCGCCGATGCTTTCCAGACCATTGAACAGGAACGGATACATGGTAATGGAGACGCAGTACGGCAGGCACGGATTTGTTTCGTCATGGCGGTAAATAAAATGATGGTCAAGCTGATAAATGTATTTGTCAGCATACTCCTGACCGTACAGCTCTTTGATTTTTTGCCACATGCGTAGACGGTTGATGCCGATACCGTCCTTTTTATAAAGCTCACCAGTCAAAGTGGTGACATTCTTGCATTCCACATTCGCGTTCGCATCAACCTTACTGCCAGTGGCTGCGTTGCTGGATGCGGCATATTCCTTGATAAAGTCAAGATACGGCTGATATTTTTCATATTGTTCGATAGCCATTACATACCTCCTACGATTTTGATTGCTTCTTTGAATCCATACTGCTGTTCGCCCACCTGCAGAACAGGCATCATATCCATGCCCATTTCAAGCATTTTCTGTACATCGGTAAACTCCGTATAGTGGATGCCTTTCTCCTGCAGTTTGTTTGCCAGAATCAGACAGCGCGGACAATGCGTGGTGTAGAGAATTACATTTTCCATAAACCCTCCTTGTAAATAATTTTTCTGTTGCTGTTTGGCGGCTGTTCTTATCGAGTGTGATTGTGACAGCGCGGGCAATGGGTTGTATACATGATGATGTTCATTCGGTATCTCCCTTCAATGTGGCGGCGGGAGCATCACGAGAGGCGAGGATGGTGTTGTCAGAGATATACTTGCTGTAATCAAACTGCGGAGTTGTACGATATGTAACGGCAGAAGCGGCCTGAGCGAAGGCAAAGGAGTTTGAAGCGTTTGCTTTTTCTTTGGACTTATCCAGCTCCATGACGGTGAGGACGCAGTAGTTGGCGAGATCCAACAGAGTATCGCGCAGAGATTCATTGACCTTGGCGGGGGCACCCTTGATAAGATTCATGAAGCGATGGTACTTATGGGAGATCTGGACAGCGGCGGTGATGATGCCGTTATCGCCAAACTCCTGATAGAGCTGGGAGAAGGAATTGCCGTAATCTGCGTTTTTGGATTTGAAGGTATCGCACATTTCGACCTGGATGCGACCAAAGCGCTGAACATCATTCATGAAGTAACCTCCTTATAAATACATAAAAAATTTAATTAGCCAGCCGGCAAAGAGGGCGACCAACGCGGGCGGGCAGAGACCGGCAAGAGTGCCGAGGAAAACACACAAACCATCCGGCAAAGACCAGGAATCAAAGCAGCTGGACTTGCCGTCAATGACGTTTTGAACATCATTCCGCAGAGGGATTTTGTGGGGGATGCCGGTAGTATCGACGATGAATTCAAGAGCCAGGCCGATGCCGGCTGCATGAAAGACGCCGATGGTGGGGATGGGGCCAATGGCTAAAAACCAGTTCCAAAGTTTGGATGCGGCGAACCCCCAGACGGGAATATGCAAAGCCCAGGCAGCAACGGCGCAGGCGTTAAGCTTTACAGCGCGGGTGGAATCAGTGAGGGCTTTATGGGCAACTTCAGACAAGTCCCGAAGAGCAGTTTCATCATCTTCCACCTGGTTGATATGTAGCTCGCAGGTTTTGAGGAGCTTGCGGATTTCTTCTTGGGTCATTCGGACGCCTCGATATCATTGAAAATTTCAGGGTAGACAGCCTGCAGCTCCTTGAGGACAGGAATCATGAGGGCGCGGATAGCGGGGTGGGCATCCTTGGCGGTGCGAAGGCGAAGGACTTCATGCCATTCGCGCAGGTTCCAGGTGCAAACGATCTCGGTTTTGAGGCAGAGGGGAAGGACATCGCGGGCTTCCTGCGGGGTGGCACCAGAGGTCAGCATATCCTGATACAAACCTTCGGCGTAGTTACAGGCGCTGATCCAATATTCACGAGTGTGGTCGGTATAACCGTGGTCAATGACTGTGATTTCATTGCCGAACTTATCTTTGCTGTAGTTGCAGTAGCGGGTGGATTCCTGGGCGTAGGAGCCGATACGGTGACGGACGATCTCGTTGGCAACGCCGCGGTCAGTGATGAATTTAATGGTCAGACTGATATGCTCGATCATGGCGTAATGATGATTTTTGCAGAGCGTGGCGACCATTTTGGAATCACTGCCGGGCTTGATGGCATCCTCGCTTTGATAGCAAGTACGGGCGATGCGCTCGATACGCTGCATGGTGACATCACGGTTGAGCGGGGTGATCCATTCGTGGGATTGAGGGATAATTTTCATTCGGGGTCGGCCTCCTGTAAGATAATGCAGTTGGATGGGTAGAGAAGAATATAATCTTTCTCCCAGGCATAACCGCGGTAGGTAGGGTTGGAAACTTTGACGCGGCAAGGGGTGAAACCGATTACAACATAAGTGTTCCAGTTGATGCCGCTGTTTTTATCCGTCTGCGCATAGGCAACGGTATCGCCGACATGGATTTCGCGGCCAATGGCATCGGTAATTGGTTCAGTCATGGGCGGCCTCCTGTTCGGGTTCGCGCTGCTTGATAAGATGGCCGATCCAGAACAAGCGCTTAGGGGTGACGGGATCTTCTTTCAGGCAGGCAAGAGTGTGGTTTTTGCGGAAACGAGGTTCAAACTCCAGAGTAAAAACGGTATCCGCATTGGAGAGAATGAAGTCTTTATAGTCCTGGCGAAGGATAGGCCAATCGGGATCATTTTGGATAGCGGTGAGATCGAACTTGACTTTATCGCCATCTTTGTAATCCAGGATATTGCCGGTGTTCTGATAGAGCCAGGCGATGGCTTTGCCGTTGCGCTTGATGTTGACGGCGTTTGCGATTGCTTTGTTTTTGATAAGATCACCTGCTTTGGTAAGAGTGAAAAGGTTGGCGGGCATTGAACGCTGCACGCTGGGCGGGTGTTAGATCATTGATGTTATAGGTAATGATGAGAGCGGAACATTTGGAAGCATAACTGCGGCAGATAGATTCAAGCTCTGCCTTGGCACGCTCTTTGCGGTGGAGTTCACGGGTAGTATTCATGGGGGCGGTGGATCAACTCCTTTAACGAGAAGATAGGTTTTGCCCTGGAGGGCGGCTGGGAGAAAGACCAGGCGGCCGGCAGCGATGACGAAGCAGCCGATTTGAAGGCGGGTGACGACCTGGTAGCTGCGGTGGGCACGGAGCAGGGGAGAGGCGGATGGATAATTGGAGAATAGGACGGCTTGCATCATGGCTGAACCCCCTCCAGGTGCTGTTTCATTTCGCGGTAGAGGATATCATGGATGAGCTTGCCGGAGGTTTGAGGTTCACAGAAAATGAGCTTGCAGTCATAGCGGGCAAGCCAGGTTGTGAGGCTGGCCACCATGGCGACAGGGGACATTTTGCTGCGGTATGTACCGGCGTAAAGCATTTCCCAGGTGGTGCGCTCAACAAGCAGATAGGTACGGGCACCGGCTGCTTTGGCGCGTTCAAATTCACGGGTAAAGCGAGCACGCTGGGAGGTAAAGCAATTTGCGATTTCGTCGCTGGACATCTTCCGTTCGATCACGACAATATTTTCCAGGCTGTAGGGAACGCCGGTGGGCAAGATGACCTTGGCAGAATAATCGCCAAAATTGAGCTTTTGCCGTTCGACTGGGCAGCCCATTTGCTGGATACGCTGAGTGAGCGCCGAGGTTTCGTGTTCGCGGGTATCAATCAGGATAGTAAAAGTTTCAAGGGCGGATTTGACAAAGACAGGTTCGATAATATCACCCCCTAGGAGAGGAACCACCAATACCAGCTGAAGGTGATGGCCGTGAGAACGAGTTTGAAGCGAGCATCACGAGAGAGGAACCGATCGTCATCGCTGGAGATGATGGTGACAACATAGATGACGGTATTGATGGCCGCCATAATGAAAGAAAAATTAACGTACATGGCTGTATTTATAAAGGAAGGTGTTGAAATCCGTTGTGGACTGGACCCAGCCGGTATCGGTGCGGGACCACTTGCCCTCCTGCTTGGTGCCAAGAACCTTGATGATATCGCCTTTAGCGATGGGGTTTTGATCCATGGTGGAGGGACGGATTTTGAAATTAACGGTTTGACCGGTTGCAAGCTGGTACAGTGCGATGGTCTTGTTTTTATATTTGCCGTCAATAGAGAGAATGTAGTGGTAGGTGGAAGCGAGAGAGGGGTTTTGGTATTGGAGGTAGCCAAGATTATCCATCTCGTACTGAAGAATATCGCTGACCGGAGTGATGATTTCTGAGGTTTCTTTGGCGCAGTGACGGACAATGCCAAGCCAGTCCACGTTGATGTATTTCTTTTCAGTTTCTTTCTCACATAAGGTGAGCATTGCATCATGGTCAATGAACGGGTCAACGGTTGCTTTGGAGAGCTGAATGGAATCACTGTACTTATCGAACAATTCAACCTGGGCTTTAAGCTGGTTGGGATTGCCGAACTCGTGGAAAAAATCAAGTTCAATCAGGATTTGAAGTTGGCGGGAATTGACCGAGGTTTTATGCTTGATATCTTGCAGGAGGCTGATAAAATCAGCGTAAGTGTTATCCCGTAGAGCATAAAGTTCACGGCCAATGCGCTTGTTAAGGTATTTGATGGAAGCCATGCCTTTATAGATGGCGCGATTGGCAACATCCGGGGTATATTGGTCCAGCGAGTGGCGGAAGCGGATGGGCATGATTTTGATGCCGCGCTGTGCTGCCAGAGTTGTACCGGCAAGGATTTTCTTTTGGTTGTCCGCGGTGTTGAGCAGAGCGGTAACGAATTCAACGGGGTAGTAATAGCGATAATAGGCACAGTAATAGGTAAGAATAGAGTAGCCAGTAGCATGATTCAGCAAAGTGTTATCTCAAGGGCTTTTTATCCCAAGATTCTTACGCTCAACGCGCAAGGTCAGCATATATTTTCATCTCAGTAAGATGGCGGAAACTCGTGGAGGAATTATTGCTTTCATAGTGACGCGCACCCTCTATGCGTTACAGACTGCATTAGATATTACAGCCCTCGGTGTTGCCCTGACGGAGTTCACCGATATATCCCGCTTGTTCGATACCTGTTACCAGGTAAAGCGGCCTGAATGTTTGACCGAACTGGTAGTTGCTACTGTCTTGAAGAATTTGAAGGAATGCTTTGGCTTCTTGTTCTGCCTGAGCGCGAGAACTGGAAGCGTGAGCACAGTAACCTTCTAAGATGCGGGGAAGAGCTTCTTTGATAGCTTTTTCATCCTTATGGCCGATAGCACGGCGAACAGAGTCAGCATCGCCGCCGGACATGCCGCAGATTTGCTGCAGGAAAGCAATGCTGCTCTCCTGGAAAATCAACCAGCCGAGAGTGTCCTCAAGTAGGTCGTCAATCTCTTTGGAAGGATTTTGGCCGCGTTCATGACGAAAGAGCTTGTCCCGATAAGATGCGCCGCCAGGGCGGATAGCAGCCGTTACAATGCTAAGATCCTTGATGGAGTGAGCATCGAATTTTTTAAGAGATTCAAAAGCAAAATCTTCCACGAACTGGAACAGACCATAAGGACTGGTTTTCATATCCGCCCAGACGGCAAGGTCATCAAAGTTGATCTGCCAGGTGTGAGGGTAGGGGATGTGAGCGAGCTTACAGGTTTCATCGAGCTGGGCAATTGTTGACAAACCGAGGATATCGTATTTGGCCAGACCCACAGCATGAGAGGCGTCCATATCCAGCGCAAGAACTTGCAGGCCGTCTTTATCACGGAAGACGCTGTAACGGTCATAAAGATCAATAGGGGCGATAATAATACCAGCGGGATGATGAGAGAGAGAAACGACGGTATCCTTGATGCCATCAAAGTAATAGAAAAGATCAGGATAATTCGTTCTGCAGGTTTCGGGGTTAGCATCATATTCGTCTTTGATTTGAGCGATACGATCGAGCGACCATGGGTTAGATTCTTTAGAGCCGGAGGAATTTACTTTTTGCCAGCGCTTGGCGAGGGCACGGCCAATTTCATCAATCGTACCTTTGTCGGATACAGTACCGAGAGCCAGTACATAGGCGCATTTGCGTTGGCCAAAGGATTCAAAGATGTGGTCATAAATCAGGGGGCGGTAAGCATCAGGAGTATCAATGTCCACGTCACCAATTTCGACACGGTTTTCATTACAGAAGCGGGAGAAGACGAGGTTCCAGCGAACGGGGTCAACGTCGATGATGTCTGTAACAAAAGCCGCACGGGAACCAGCCACAGAACCACGGCTGGGACCAATGGGGATATTCTTTTCATGTTTGGCCCAGATCATAAGGTCTGACATCGACAGCATGAAACCCAGCATGTTTACCTTTTTGAAAACAGCCAGCTCTTCTTCGATATCTTTGCGGAAGGCAGTGACTTCATTTTGGGGAATGATGCCCTTTTGGATCTTATCTTCCAGCATGGTGTGGGTGCGCTCGATGTAGGCTTTAGCATCGGACTCCACAGAGCCGGTCAAAATGGGGTAGCGGGCCTTGGTATTGAGCTTGAAACCCTTGTTGGAGTCAGCCAGACAGTTGGTGTTTTCAATCGCCTGCATCCAGACTTCACGCGGTAAGGAATCCTGCTGCTCAAAGGCCGCAACCAGCTGCTCGTAAGTTTTGAAGGTGAGGTCGAACTCATCTTCGCCAGTAAACTCAATACCTTTACCTTCCATGAGGACTTTGCGACACTCGGCTTTATATGTAGTGGAGCTGTGGGTATCAGTGGCCGCGATGAGGGGTTTGTGATACTTTTGAGACAGCTCATAGAGGTACTGGTTGAATTCGATCTGTTCTTTGCAGTTATGGTATTGAATCTCCAGAAAGTCGTAGCGTTGAATCAGCTGCTCATAACGGGCGGGGTCAAAATCTTCAACGTCCGCAGTGTAGTGATGCAGAGGGCTGGCAAGGCAGGCGGAGGTGGCGATGACGTTATCAGACAGGTTGTAGAATTCATCGAAGGTGACACGAGGTTTGTAATATTTATGATCTTCCCGATTGGAAAGACTGATAAGGTTATTGATCTCCATAACGCCTTTGGTGTTGCGGGCGATCAGAACCGTGTGGTAGTTATCGCGCAGCTTATGAGGCTTATCTTCTCCGGGAGATTGGTGAGTAAGGCGGTCGGTAAGATAACATTCAACGCCGAAGATGTACTTGAGGCCGGCTTTTTCTGCTGCCTGCTTTTTAGCTGTCCAGTTCAACAGGGTACCGTGGTTGGAGGAACCAAGGGCAGTCATACCACTTTGAACGGCCAGGTTAATGTAATCCTGATATTTGGTGCAGGAATCAAGAACAGAGCCTTCATCATCGTGAAGGTGATAGCAGAGGTAATTTGGACTGGAAATTTTTATTCACCTCCTGTAATTTATTTCAAAAGCCCTGCGAGGGCGGGGAACGGGTGGTCATAGGCGGCTCCTTGGTTAAAACAAATCAGCTTCGGTTTTGGGCGGGTCTGCGATGAGGGCCTGGGCGTTATAATCCCGGATGGCGGGGCAGATTTTGCGGTAATTGCAGAGGTTATTGCAGAAGAAAGCACATTCCTTATTGACCTTACGGGCAGGCCAGGGAGTGGTTTCATCCTGAGGCAGGGACTCGTAGACATCGGCAACCTTGTTGATATAAGTAAGAGCTTCCTGCTTGAGTTCCGGGGTATAGGGGTAAGGCTCTACAAAAGGTTTGATGACGAACTGTTGGGCGACCGACATGGGGAACCTGGGGCCGAGAAGATTCGTTTCTTTGAAATCCAGCATGGCAAATTCAATCTCGGCTTCATCCATACCGGCATCGCGGCAGGCGGATTCGACCGCGGGGGCGATGGTATCGTAAATTTTGGAGCGGTTGACGATGCGGATACACTGGGTTTTGTTGCGCGAACGGGATGTGGCATACCAGGTGTAACGGATCTCGACATACTTGAGCATGATCCAGGCGAGATTTTTTACTGTATAACCGGCCTGTTCCAATGCCATGGCGTAGATCACGAGCTGGCGGCCATGCTCCAATAGGGTAGATGGGGCGAATCGTGTGCTCGTTTTCCAGTCGTAAACCGACACAGAGCCATCGGGTTCCAATTTCATCAGGTCAATGTAACCTTGAATGGCGCGGGTAGGACTGACGCGGTAGATAAGCAGCTGTTCTGTTTTGAACTCGCCCCTAGGCGGGTAAAAGTTCTGGCAGAAGTGGGTCATATCCTTGATCCATTTTTCTTTGATGGAGTCATTGCCGCGAAAGTCTTTGGGAAAGGTAAGGCCGAGGGTTTCACATTCATCCAGGGCATTATGTAGGGCTGGAAGAAGGTCATCACAGGTTGCTTGCTGGTGAATCAACTGTTCCAGAACATCGTGCATAGAGCCACCTAACCGTGAATAAATACCGTCGATTCCTTTTTCATGTTTGATGTAGGAGTACCACGCCTGGAGTTGGCACTGCTCAATGGTGCCTAATTTGGAAAAGCTGTATACATTTACGCCGGCATCGAAAAGTTCTTGCAGGCGGGGGTCTTTGGCGCGTTCGATTATAACCACCTCACTTTCGTTTGCAGGCAAGCGACATAAGCATCGCGGCCAAGGTCGGCGGGATTTTGTTTGCTGCCTGCGGGGATAATATCGTGGTCAGGGTCCCAAACATAGCCGACCCTGGTAGTTAGAATTAAATTGTTCTGGACAAGCTTGGCGGCTTCTTCCCGGATAGCGTCTTCTTCTAATCCTTCATCGAGAGCGAGAACGATAGTTTTGGGGCGAAGAGAAAAAATCATGCTGCGCTGGGCCTGGGAAACATGGCAGCCGCAGAGACCAAGCGAGATATGGGCACCGAATGATGCGCACTGCATGGGGGCTTTTTCCGATTCAAAAAGGATCACGTTCTGGGTTTCGATGATGCGCTGGTAGTTTTGCTGCAGGGCGAACAGGGTTTTGCTGCGCGGGCAGCTGACGATGGGATACCAGCGGTCCTGGTGAGGACAGTTGGGGTCATTGGAGCGACCCATGATACCGCAGAGCTGGCCATCAAAATTGCGCTCCGGGATGGTGATGCGGTTGGAAAGAAAATCATAACCAACCTGAAATTTTTCCTGCGTTACATAATCAATGCCATCGCGGAAGAACATCTGGTTGTACTTGCCCAAGTATGGCTGCAAAGTTTCCTCTGGGATGGGAGGCACGGAGTAATCTTCCGGCTGATCAGGGAGGAGTTTGCGGTAGAAGCCGCCGAAGGGATAGTGAACTTTGGCCGAGAAATCATTCTGGTCGAGATCCAGGACGGTGGTAACAAAGGTTAAGCTGTCCGGGAAAGTGCAGTTCAGGCGCGACATGATGAGGGTGAAAAGATTGCCTTTGCCGTTGGTGGAAAAGCAATAAAACCGTAAAGAATCAACATCCAGAACAATGCTGGTAGGGTTGGTGCCGTCCGCCCGTGAAAAGCGGAACTGGGCTTTGGCTGAATTAAACGTAATGTTTTCATAGCCGAGGGTTTCGAGGATGGTGTAGATATCATCCGAGTGGCCGATCAGGCGCTGGGAGAGGAGTGCCGCATTCATGGGCGCACCCCCTTTAACGGCCGATGGCTACATGGTCATTGCGGATGGTACAATAGCCGACCTCTTTCCAGTTGTTCCAGCTGAGGTTTGCTTCATACAAAAATTGCTGACCGTCTTCATCGTTACGGGTTTTATCGAGAAAGGCGACGATATACTTTTTGGTTTTATCCAGTGTGATGGGAGTGGTGAATTTTTCCCAGGTGCCATCCGGTTTGCGGGTGCGGGTGTATGCGTGACAATCACATTTTTCGCCGGTGTATTCATCCTGCCAGAGTTCCCGAATATAAATCATTTCGGAAAAGACCTCTTTGATTTGCTTGCCGTTGGAAAGGGTGGAGGCATCGAGAAAGCGCTGGTTTTTCATATAGAGGGCCAGCTGATAGGTACAGACGATGGAGACGTTTTCCCGGCTGGCACACTGGAAAATTTTGCGCGAGGACTGCAAGAGCTGGCGATACATTTCCATATTGCCGCCGTCATCGTCCGACTTCATGGTGTCCCACAGGAACATCTGGTAGCCGAGTTTGGAATATTTGCGAACCGACTTGATGACGCGGGAGGTATCGTTATCGAACATTTTGATGAAGCGGATGGAAGAGTATTTCTTTTGGCTGATGGCTGCCGCTTTAAGCAGCATTTCTTTTTGTTCATCCGTGAACTTGCCGACCTTGAGATGCTTGCGAGTCATTTTCCAATAGCCGAGATCATTGGTGAGGATATGGATGGTGAGCAGTTGTTTGTAGGCACGGACCTGCATTTCGTTTGAAATGATGCAGCACTTGACACCGGATTCGGTTAAAGGCAGGATCATATTTTCAAACACGAAAGAGGTTTTGCCGGTGCCGGAGAAGCCGCCCAGCATGTAAAGATCACCAAGGGGGAGGCCGAGAGTTGCCCAGTTGAGGCGAGGGCAGTTTTTACCGTAATTCAGGCCGACCGTTTCGCCCTTATCCAGCTCTGTGATATACGATTCATCAAAGGCGACGGATTCGACTTTCATATCGCGGGTGGAGTTCATGCTGATGGTGTTGAGCTGATAGTCGAAAAAATCGTAGACTTGGGAGTTGGACATGGAATCAAAGCGGGAGGTATCCTGGAAAGTTTTGAAAAACTGCTCACAAAGATCGGAGAGGGTGTTGAGCTTGGAAATGCGGTCAAAGTAGGCTTCGACGTTATCAACATCCACGAGGGTTTTAAGCTTTTCAACTTCCGGGTAGCCGCCGTAGGCCGAGAAGACTTTGCGGGTATCGGCTTTATCCGAAAGGTAAGTATCGACCGAAATGCTATCGAAATTGCGGAAGCCGGAATCATACATGCCGCGGCCAAGCTGGTAGTAGAAGAGGGCATCTTTGGTTTTGATGGTTAAATCATTGCCGAAGTTGACCTGATCGTACTCGCCAAACAAAACCGGTTCTTTCCAGAGGCAGAAGACAAAAGAGGCTTCGTCTTGAGCGCGGGAGGTATTGATTTTATCAAGACAGGTTTGGAGTTCGATATTTAGTCACCGCCTTCCAGAAAATCTGTGATATCTTTTGGCTGAGCAGCGGAAGTGAAATCCTGCGGGGGCGGAGCCGGTTGGGGTGCAGCCTGACGGGATTCAAATTCCTGCTGAGATTTGAGGCGGCGGGCAACATCGTTGATATTGTTGGTAAGGATGGCCATGAGGTAGGATGCTTTTTGATAGTCCGAACCGAAAGAGCGGGAAGCCAGAGCGTATTCAATTTTGGACTGGCATTCCTCCATGGTGGCAAGGACAGCGGCATAGCCATAATGCTTGAATTGCATGAGGCCGCGGGTAATGACCGTTGGGAAAACATCGCCCGGCTCATAGCCCATATAGGAGGCCATGCGGGTAACGACCTGACGGTAATAATCAGATTCCTGCTTTTTTTGCTCATACAGTTCTTTGGTTTGGTAATAAAAACCATCCGGGGCCTTGAAATAGTCCAGCGAATTGCCATAGATGCCGGTGGCGTGACAGATGACGCGGCGGCCTTTACGGACTTTGGGTGCTGCCATATTTGACACCACCTTTACGCTGCGAAGAGGTCAGCGATCTGGCGCAGGGTTGCAGCCGGGATGTTGGGGGAGGAGAACTTGGGTTCACCGGTGGCTGCCAACAGTTCCTTGGCTTTGGCCTTGATTTCATCCGAGGCGTTGGAGAAGCCATTGACGATAGTGTTGTAATATTCATCACGATGAGATTCGTCCTGTTCGGCCTGCTTTTCGGCTTCCTCTTTTTTGCGGGCTACGGCTGCCTGTTTGGCGGCGGCTTTCTGCTCGGCTTTGGCGGCAGCATCGATCTGCTTATCCGTAACCGGAGCAACCGTGTGAGCACCGGCGACACCCTGTTTGAAGGCGGCGAGGAAATCCTGCGGATTAAGGGTGATCGTTTCGGGCAGGTCATTGAAGCGGGAACCGGCATCAATGGTGGAGGTGCCGCGCAGATGGATGACGCGCTTTTCGTTTTCGATTTTGCCGGATGCGATATCGCGCTCGATGGTGCCAACCATAACCATCTGGGCGTTATCAGCAATGGCGCTGTATGTACGGTCCTGCATGAGGTTTGTGAGCTGCTCATACTTTTCGCCGGTGAGGGGGTCCGTGCGCTCCTTAAACTTGGTATGGGACAGGATGAAGACGGCGATGCCGGCGTTGCGAATGCGGGAGAGCTGATCGTTGATGATTTTAATCAGGCGGTCAGAGCCGCGGTTGTAGCCGCCGAAGGCATCATTGATGGATTTGCAGGACTTGCCGGTTTCACGACGGGATTCCCGCATGACTTCATCGGTGGCGATATCAAAGAGGGTATCAAAAGTATCAAAGCAGACACCCTTGATGCCATAGTCAGCATTGTTTTCGATCAGATCATCGACGATCTGAACAAGGCCGCGGTGGCCGGTTTCTTCATCGTAATCATCGTCCCAGGTGAGGGCTTCTTCGACCTGGAGGTTATCGAGGTGGTGGAAGCCGGACTCGGTGCCGCAGGAGATGAGCAGACCCTTGGAGGCATTGCCCCAGGCGGCGACAACGAGGTTGCGCCACCAGGTTGTTTTGCCGAATTTACGCGGGGACAGCAGCATGTAATAGGGGTAGCTGGCAAGATCACAGCTGATCTGATTCATTTTGAATGCCATAGGTTCACGCTCCTTTTGTGTTGGTGGTTAATTAAAACAGTTCGTCTTCATCCCGCGAGGTGGGGGCAGTGAAGGGCGGGGTTTCAGGCTCTTTTTTGGCGGACTTTTCCATATCGGCAACCGATTCATCCTTCGTGGGGGTGTAGATCAGGTCAACAAACTCGGAATTCTTGAGGCCGAGGTCGATCGGGCCATCCTTGAAATCATTGCGGGGCATGGGGCGCATGAGGCGAAGTTCCTGAACACGGTTGCCGTAGATGGAGCCGCGGGGACGGAAATCATCGAGGGTGGCATTGCCGGCCTTGATGGAACGCAGCTGGAAGGGAGTGAGGCAGGATTCATCGAACGGCTTTTCTTCAGCACCGTTGACAACACGGCCTTCCCACATCATGCAGAACATCGTTTTGGCTTTGGTATCCAGCTCGCCCATGCGGTACTCATAGGTGGACTTTTCACCGGGGTCATCCATGTTGTAGACGGCAGTATTGAAGATCATCTGGAGGGGCAGGTATTTATCGCCTTCGTCCTTGTTGATGTAGGATTCAACATAGCCGTTGACGTAGATCTTGCCGGTTTCCTTGAGGTCGGCTTTGTCGATACAATCCTTGTTGAAGATGAAGGGAACCATGATGGCCAGCTTGGGCTTTTCGACCGGTTCGCCGTCCTTATCGAGCAGAGGTTTCCAAACGGAATCAATGTTGAAGTTGCGGCGCAGGATGCCTTTGGAATCGTAACGGAGGACCATGCGGCCATTGACGGTGATGCGGCCGGTGTAGTTCTTGAGAGCTTCGGACAGGTACTCGGCCAGGTCATAGCCGGTGATGAAGGTTTTGGTTTCATCCGAGCCGATGTTGGTGCGGTAGGTGCGGTAGGGGGCAACCTTGGAAATAACATCTGAATCAAGGCGGTCAGACCAGCGGATATCAATGGGGTTATTATCCCGGTCGTAAGTTTTGATGACATCGCCAGAGCGAGAAGTATCCAGCAGGGAGACGAACTGAACGCTGCTGCCGACCTTGACACCAAAGCTGAGCTGGAGGCGGGTATCAGACATGCCGCCGTAAGTAGCCGGGGTGGAGGTAAGCAGATCATTTTTGGTGGAAGGAGTAAAATCACCAACAAAGTTGAAGGTGATGGTGTTGTTTTTTTTAGGCATAGAGGACTCCTTAATATGGCATATTTACGAAAACTTGTAATTAGAAAAGAAAAAATAAAAAGGCGGGGTTAATCAGCCGTCAAAATCAAGGTCAGAATCGTCATCGTCGTCTTCTTCATCGGTTTCGTCATCCTCGAAGTCATAGGATTCATCGTCCTGGGAGGCGGCACAATCACCGGAGCAGTTAGAGCAATCGCCGGAACACGCTTCATCGCAGGGGAAGAAGGCATCATCGACGGTGAGATGGGGGCTAATGGCACAGACGGATTCAATGGCGTTGGCAACCGTATCGGCACAGGAATCGCAGACGGTGAGGTCAAAGATATCGCCGTCATTTTCTGAACCATAGCCGAAGCGGTAGTTCATGCGCATACCGTAACTTTTGAAATCAGGAAAAATCTTTTTGCAGACATTGCAGATAAACATGTAAGAACACCCCCGTTAAGATAAGTGAAAAAATGATTGCGGTGGTTGACGAAAAAACGGGGGCGGGGAGCGCGGTAGGATGAACGTGGCGGACACCTCCTGACAAATCATTTCAAAGCGAGAAGGGCGGTATGCAGGGCAAAGAGTTCTTCCGATGTGGAGGCCACAATGCGAACCGATGCGGAATAATCCAGGCTCATAAGGGAGAGCAGGCTTTTGGCATTGGCTTGGTTGCCGTTGCGGTCGATGACAACGACCTGGCCGCACTCTTTGGCGACCTGGTTAAGACGCTGGCACTCGGCAAAGCTGCGGATGCGGGCGGTAAATTCGTGTGTTGTACCCATCACGCAGCATCCTGTTTGGTGTTTTTGTGGGCGATGAAGCCGGGGATGGGTTCACCCATAGCTTTGCAGGCGGCGACACACTTGCCGATCCATTCATTGAAGGGGTCGTGATCGAAAGGCTTGGCGAAACCTTTGGAAGCGGATTTACCGTCAAAGCTGGAGGTATAAATAGCACAGCATACGGTATTGCCGGAACGCTGGAAGATCATATCGCCGCCATGTTCCGTGACGCGGGAGGACAGTTCAACAACTTTTTTGCGGGCTGCTGCGATTTCATCATCAGTCCAGGTGATGGAGGCGGGATCATTGGTGGCCTTGGTGATAGCGGCATAGGACTTGAAAGCCAGCTCGACAGCTTTGTGAACGATACGGTGAGCTTCGGCCTTATCGTCCAGGGAGACTTCGATTTTGATGGTGACGGTATCCGGCTCTTCGTCATCGTCTTCCGGGACGGGCTTGGTGGATTCGACCAGCTTGATTTCATCTTCCCACAAGACAAAACCGGAACGCTTGCCGCTTTTGCCCTGGTAAGAATAGGCATAAACAGTTTTGCCGTCGGAACGGGTGCGAGGTTTGGATTCGGCTTCAATGATGGTATAGGTATCGCCGGGCTTGACACCACGGATATCTTTATCCAAGCCAAAAGCCTTGTACAGATCACCAAAAATTTCGCTGTCCTTGACATCATCGGGGATGGGGGCAACATAAGGTTTGATGACGGTGACACGATCACCAAGACGGAACTTAGGTTTCATAATTCATTCTCCTTTGAAGATGGTAAAATTATTAAGATCTAAAGCGTTGGTGCCGAAAGACGGCACAACAAACACCTTGGAGCCAATGGGAGGGACTTTGGGTTCTTTACCGGTAAATTGGGGAACTGACACGCCACCGAGACGGCCGCAGATGGTGCAATAATTGACGGGCAGGTAGCGGGTGAACGTTTTGCCGGTAAGATGAGAAGCAAAAGTATAAGAGGCCCAGCCGGTGGTATACATGTGCTTGTGCCGGGAGCGGGGACGGCCGGTGGATTTGCCGGGTTTGCGGTGAGGCGTGGGTTCATCGAAATCAGATTCCATGACGGTGGTTGGGGTGATTGTGTGCGGGTTAGGTTTGGAAGTGTTCATGATCTAGTCCTCCTTATCATGAAGATGAGCGCGGATACCGATGGCAGCATCAACAAGGAAGCCGGCAGCAAAAGCAAGCAGAACAAGAAACAACAAGGTACCGGAATTAAGAATGACCATGAGAACACCTCCAAATGTGGAACATGATTTAGTTGGTGGTATCGACAATAATGGGGGCATCAGAACCGGCCTGGACAGTGGGAAGCTGACCGTTCCATTTTTCATACATCTGCTGCTGGATCAGTTCCGGGGTGAGGGACTGGGAGATCAGACGGTTGGCATCGGCCTGAGCCTGGGCTTCGATCAGTTTGGCTTCGGCGTTGATCTGAGCGGTTTCTTTTTCCTGGTTGGCTTTCGTGATAGCGACTTCTTTTTCTTTTTCAGCATTGACGTTGGCGGTCTGCTGCTCGATCTTTGCCAGCTCCAGATCCTGCTGAGCGTTGACCTTTTTCTGGACAGCAGCACGGGTTTCGTCATCGGGGTCGATATTGATCAGAGAAACGGATTCAATAATGATGCCGTAAGGCTCGAACTTATCCTTGAGGTAGGCGGTAAGTTCCGAGTTGAGGGAAGCACGCTGGTCGCCAAGCAGATCAATGACGGAATACTTGGCCGTGACCTCTTTGGTCCAGGACATGATGTTGGGCTTAATAAAAACCTCTTTGACGTCTTTACCGGACTGACCCTTGAAACGGGTGAAGGTATCAGCGACATGGTCGGGATCAAAACGGTAGGTAAAAGTTAAATCGACTGTGAGACCTTTGCCATCATTGGACGGGACTTCGAAGGATTCATCGCCTTTGGAATCACCGTCCGAACCGGAAGTGAGGTAAGACTGTTCGATGCCGATGGTGTAGGTAGTAACTTTTTGGGTGGGTTTGACAAGATGGAAGCCCTGAGTAAGGGTGGTTTCCGCCACGCCGCCGTTCATGTTGTAAATAACGCCGACATAGCCAGCAGGAATACGGACAGTACAAAACAGAGCAATAACGATACAGAAGATGATGACAAAGGCAGAGATAACTGCGCCAACGGTTTTGTTCATTGAAAAAACTCCTTATTTTTTGTTTGTGAATTGACGGAAGAAATTGAGAATTTTGAAACCAAATTCATCATAGTGCGGGGAAAGCCAAGCCCAAAAAAGGATGGCTGCGAGGATTATGAGAAGGACAAATGCGGCTGGAATGGAAACACCCCCTTTGAAAAGAGTAAAAAATAGAAAGCCCGCAGAAAAATACGCTGCGATGCTTTATGGCTTTTTGCTGAATGAGGATTCAGTGAATAAGGATTCAGGGAATTTTAATTTTGTGGTAGTAGCCGGAAAACGTTTCGGTATCGGGGATCGAAACTTCATGCCGATAATCTGTAGGATAGTTGGCTTTGAGCCAGGCGCGTTTTTCTTCGATCTGCGACCAGATGGAAGTGCAATCATACAAAGAATACTGCTCTGCAAAGAGGAGAAAACGTGGGATAATACCTCCGAAAATAGATTCGTCATAAAGCTTGGAATCAGGGGATGAGAGGTAAATATCTAATAAAGGACAAGACGAGATGGGGTGCTGATAAGAGATGTAAAGGAAATCGTCCTTAAACATGTGATTGGTGTGATAACAGGGGCGGTACCAAAGACCTTTAATGGAATCAGTACGGAGATAACCCCTTGCGCCATAGTAAGTGCCGGAAAGAAAGCAGCCGGGAAGATCCCGATAGGTTAGTTTGGTAGGATATTTACCCTGAGAGAAAAGGGTTTTGGATTCAGGGTCTTGCCAGTGCTGAAGACCGATGCGGCGGGTGGTATAAAGGTTGGCAGGAGTGGGACGGGATTTCATTTTGACAGCTCTCCTTAAACGGAAAATATAAGGAGTATCATTGGAAGCGCCGTTTAACAAATATGTATAAGCATTTAGAGCAACCGGGTCGACATCCCTAGACTGGTTTATAGCGTCAATTTGGCGAGCAATTTCATCCCAAGATTCTCTCCAAGCTTCTCTATAACCCGGACCAGGACAGTACGGGAGGTTACGTTCAGCGGTATGATATTCGCCCGTTGAAATTGCTGGTGCGTGGTCTGGCATTCGTGTTCACATCCTTTATATATAAAATCAAATTAGTATCAAAAAGGTACCCAGCCAGCTAAGTATGATCATGATGAGTCATTTTCTGGAACAATTTCTTGCTTCTGGATATAACCAGAAGTGTGCGCTTGGCACGTTTGCCTGATAAAATCAGTAGAAAGAGAGGCAAGCTGCGACTGAGTATAGAGCAAGAGAGAACACATCCTGAATAGAATCAAAAAAAATAAAATCCCGGCAAACGACAAGTTCGAGCCGCAGCGAGAACTTGTAGGTTGACATCATCGTAGGAAATTTAATCTTCCGAGTATGACCGGGAAGCGGTATGCGGGGCAGGCCGTAAAGGCGGTGCCTGTAGGTACCAGGGGCTTTGCCGGGAATATGAAACGCCGTGAGAGGCGGAACACCAAAGAAAAAAAATCACCCCACCGCATTGAATTGATTGGCTAGAATCAATGAACCCAGCCGACTTGGATAAGCGCTCGGATATGACCGGAGTGCGGTGCTAGAGCACGGTTTTACCAGCGGGATGATTGGGTGGCAGGTTGGTTCTTGATCGGTGCTGCCATACCGAACGGTGATTTTTTTTTGACCGATAAATCACCAAAAAAGGTTTCAATCCCTTACGGCAAGTCCGTAAGGCTGGTGGAACATAAAAGATTTGAACTTTTGTAGTTTCAGTTATGAGCTGAAGGCACTGACCATCTGTGCTAATGTTCCATGTGGGGATTCCCAGTGGACTGGTGTGCCACTGAGCATTTTCATTTCTGGCTGAGGGATACCCCTACCCTCTCAGATCATCCGGGAGCGACCCGGCCACTGGCGGAGCAAGTGGGATTCGAACCCACGCGGCGGGATAAACCACCCTACGTCCTTAGCAGGGACGCCTCTTATACCAGCTTGAGTATTGCTCCGTGTGAAAAGGGCATCCCACCCTTGAGGTACCAGTGACGTGCTTAGCCGTCTCGCCATATGTCGATAGGTACTTACCGCTGCTTACTACTCGCCGCAGCCCGGAGGACTTTCCCATCTTGCCATTGGCCAGAAAGATGTTTGGAAGCTGACCAAAAGTTCTGCCGATCGGTTTCATGCCGGGTGCTGCGTGTTAAGACTGCCGTAAAGACGGCTTTGAACCCGGCAAGGTGGACTGTTACCTGCCCGAAGGTGCAAACGGAATAGTTTTGAGGCAGTGTGCCGCTGCTCTGCCATTGCTTTAGCATCTGGGGGTTAGACCAGAATAAAGCGTCCAGCGAGTTTATTTCACCCACTGATTTGACGGAGAGATGGCCCTCCGCGTACCCCAGACTTGACCGGCGCTGGGAGCCATGACGCCCCGGTGCGAACCGGAACGGTGGAGCCAGGTGTGGGACTTGAACCCACAACCTGCCGCTTACAAAACGGCTGCTCTGCCATTGAGCTAACCTGGCATAGTAACAGAATAAATTCATGATGGAAACGACACCCCGAAATATGGTACATATATTTGTACTGGTGACGGGTACATAGATTCAAATTCAAACACCTGGATATACGCTATTACAGGAAAATTGTAACAACGCCATTTACGACAAGTGGCTTGCGTTTGATAACAACGAGGGCGTAAACTTTTCGCAGTTCGTTTGGAAAATACGAGCAGAACATTTTCAGCCGCAGACAGCTCGACAACCTGTTTGAACTGAAAGGAAACAAGAACCCCGAAAAAGCCGCTGACCACTGGATATGACCGAGGTGTGGAGCCGTTTGCTACCCGGTGCGGCCGCATGTTGGCCGTGCCGGTGTGACGGGACTTTACGGTGTGAAACCAAAATGAAGTTATTCTGTTGTGGAGGGGTGTGCCGGAGTTTGAACCGGCGCTGCCTGCTTGGAAGGCAGGAGTACGAACCGTTATACGAACACCCCAGATTAGCGCCCGGTTGGGATTGAACCAACAATCTTTCGATTACAAGTCAGGCGCTTGACCGCTTTAAGCTGCGGATGCTGAGATTCCTGCCGGGATTGGACCGGTAAAGCAGCCGACCTGCCGGGAATCATACCAGGGCGGATTGTTTTAACGTGCTACCGCCTTCGCACGTTGCCCATGTACCAGCCTTGAGGACAGCGAGGTGCCGACACAGCCATGCACATGACCTTGCGCCAAGGATTTAATAGAGCCTTGAGCCTTGGGGGTTGAGGAATAAACCTTGATGAAAAAATAAAGTTTGAAATTTGAGCGTTGAGGTTTAAGCGTTAAGCATTAAACTTTCCGGGCAGAACATTCATTCTGACGGGCTGAGCATACAAAAATGCAGCCGCGAGGAATGAACCAATATTTTTATCATAATTCTAATGATCGTGGAACAGGTGTTTATAGTTTTAACTTTGTCATTATTCCACAGCGGACAAAGCGGCTTGTGGTTTGACGCTTTCGGTACACAGGCAAATGGTATCAAAACAGCTTAGTAGCTGAATGTGATCTGGGTAACGGCGTTGGAAACAGAGAGGGCGGAATCAATTTCGTTGTTGAAGGAATCGATCTGGGATTGCAGGTCTTCAATGATTTGAGTACAGCCTTTGGTGAGGCCATCGACCAGCTCCATGGAGTTCTGTTCAAGATAGGTGTTGCGGATCTTGGCGACAGTTTCAGGATCAGCATCCTTGGTTTTGGAATCGCCGCCGCAGATCGATTTGACCATATCATCGGCCTTGGCTTCCACACGGAGATTGGCGGAAGTGATCTGAGAGGTTTCGTTTGAATACTGGGCCTGAATATGGCTGCGCAGGTAGTCCAGGTATTCCATGCCGTGCTGCTTGAGAGAGATGGCTTCGGCCACGGTATAAGTTTTATTGTTGACTGAAATTTCTGTGACCGCGTTGGACTTGGAGACAGCGGCCTTGATGGCGTTGCGGCGATTGATGAGATCCATAGCGGAATCATAACTGGCCTGAGCGGATGTTTTGAATTCATCCACCGTGATTGCACCGAGCTTGGTAGCTTTGGCTTTGGCGGCGACACAGAACTTGGCGGAATCGATCTTTTTGATGATCCGGGAATCAATAGTTTTGAGTTCCACCAGAGCGCGGTGAATGGACATGGATTCGGTAGTCATGGGAAAAACCTCCTGAAAATAGTGTTTGCGAAAACTTGTATTATAGCGCCCGTAAAAATGTGGGACGACAATGCCCCACGATGAGAAAAAATTATTTTAAGTTGAGCTGCTTGTAAGATAGCCACTTTTTGTAAGAGTAAACGAAATCATTGCTATAAACGCCCCAGAGTTTTTCTGACAGCTGTTGTGTTTTGAAGAGCCGCAGGAACCGGCCGGATTTATAACAAGAGCTGACGAGAACTTTTTTGTTTTTGAATGGATTGTTCACCGAAAGCTGTTCTTGGCGCTGAGAATAGACGCGATTGATGTTATTGACGATATAAAAACCGCTGGCGTCCGGGTCCGGCGTTTCGGCCTTGTTGGCGCCTTTTACACCGCGGATCACATAATCATCGCGGCCAAAAAACGATACTTCACGCATACCGGTACGATTGGGCACCAGGATACCTTGCGCAAGCATGGCTTTTTCAAGGTTGATACAGCAGAAAGAGGAAGAAATCACAATATCCTGCGGGAGGTGATTTTGTTCGGTGGCGTAAATTACCATACGGGTAAGATCGACATCCGCTTTTTTGATAAAAGCAATGTTTTTGACCTCCACACCGCACCAGGCAAGGGTATAGATTGCACGGGGCATACAGTCCAGATCGCTGTTATTAAAGATAGCTTCCAGCAGAGATTCGAATTCTTCATCAGAAAAGAGCATCTGCTGAGAATAGGAATCAAGGGACTGCTGCAGAGTGGGTTTGCTGGGATTGGAAACGGTAGTGAGGGATGGCTTGGACGAAATTTGAGAATCGCCCTCATTATCAGCCAGTGACATCTGAAGAAACTGACGGAACGGATGACCTGTTGACTGATCCAGCGTGATAACGTTTTGAAGAGCCAGGTAATCCAGGTAACAGGAGAGAAGGACCAGCTTGTTGCGGTTGATAACTGCACTTGCCGAGTTGCCGATGATTGCCTGCTTATAAAACGATGCGTACTGCTGATAGGAAAAGGATTCAAACCGGGTGCCGTACTGATGCTCATACGTTTCGAGCGTGTAGGAAAGCCGGGGAATGATTTTTTGGATATACTGCGGAACGGTTTTGCCGTGATTGACCGTAATATAAGCATTGGTAATATCAGAGATAAGTTGCTGATAACGATCAATACGAACAGAATCATTGTTATACCGATCGATAATAGTTTTGCCCATACAGATCCTGCCTTTCTAGTTATTTATAGTATAACGTATGTAGACAGGAAATGCAAAGAAAAACTATGCAACCGGTGTTGGGCGCGGTTCCGGGATGACCCAGCGGGTAAGGAATGGATTTTGAATAAGGAAAGCTTTTTTGGCCTGCTGCCAGTTTTCATCTGAGAAGCGGGCAATCGATTCACCAAGCTGAGAGTTCAGGAGAGTATCCCGCGCTTCGACCACGAGGGTAGAATCCCGCGTAAGGCCGCGGATGGAACCGGCTGGGTAATCAACATGCGTTGGACTGGCACTTGCAAAGCGCTTGGTGGTGAAGGGAATAACATCGCATTGGCCGCTGAATTTGTTATAAACATCATTGCTGACGACCAGATAGGGATGAATGCCAACGTACTTGTGCGTACCGAGCAGGGCGTGGTCTTGCGGGGTGCAGCCCAGCCGGATTTCGCCAAACTTGGGAACCGATGTACTGGGTTTGAACATAGCGGGGAAACCTCCTTTACTTATTTATTGCTTACCTTGTGATATTATCATACCACGTTACTTACAAGAAGTCAACAGTAAATTTCAAGTTTTTTGAAAAATATTTGCGGAATAATTTACACCGTCCAGAGCGAAATCATAGGTGGTGTAGGAGTAGGTACAGCGACCAAAGGGGATCTCGTTGCCGGGGGTGCTGGGGGTGACGGCGGCCTGAATGTTGAGAGCCTGCAGGACGATGGTGCTGGTTTTGCTTTGGAAGCGAAGCAGCGGGACGCCGGTAGAGGCGGACATGAAGCGGATTTGATCCGGCTTGAAGGTGGAAAGGGAGGACATAGCCGGGGTGTAGAGGTGGACATTGATGTAGGCTGCGTTTTGGCAGGCGGTGGCAAGCTGGGCAAGGGTGATAGTTTGTGTATTCATGGCTCCTCCTTATTAGTTGACGTCCGAAAAGATGGACTGGAAAATGGTGGGAATTTAATCCCAATAGTTGTAATTGACAACCATTTGTTGTATAATGCGAGTATAGCACAAAGGAATTCAAAATACTAGAACTGAAACCTGTACTAACATTGAAAAGAGGACACGAAAATATGGAGATTGGGCAAATTATACGAGAGTGGCGCAAGGCAAACGGGATAAGCCAGCGGGAACTGGCAGAGCGGCTGCGATGCGGAACCCACACCGTGATGGGGTGGGAGAACGGAATCAACTACCCAGGGTTTTGGGCGCTGGGTGTATTGGCGGACGAGATGCACTGCACAGTAGACTACCTGATGGGGAGAGAAGATCATTCTGTAGCGGCCTGTAAAGAATCCACGATGGAATCAATGGCATCAGAGGCTTCGGAACAGAGATCAACAGCGGACTGAAGCTCATCCATGGCGTCCTGCATGGCGGTGCCGCGGTCGGAATCCTGCATAGACTCCGGCATATTATCGAAGGCTTCTTCCTCAAGATCGTGCAGGTCCTGAACCTGAGAGGAAAGATCGTTCTGGATGGTGGAGGAGAGATCCTCGAAAGCCTTGATAAGACCGCGAATTCTGGAGCGGCGTTCTTTATTCATAGCGATTACCTACCTTATTATATAGTAGTTAGAATGAGTGGGTTATGGATTCGGTTACGGTATGGATAATGGCGGGGCTGCAGGACCAGGCAAAGTGGGGCTGGCGGCCGGTGGAAGTGATGACAGAGGTGACAAGATCCATAGCAGCAAGGACGGCTTTTTGGCGGATGATGTTGCGATCGTGATCCTGAAAAAGATAGCGGCGAACGAAAACATTTTGGATCTCCGAATTGGCCACGGCGATATAGACAGTGCCGGCAGGCTGAGATTCCGCATGAGGACCTGCAATGCCGGTGATACCAACGCCAAGCTCTGCGCCGGATTTTTGAGCTGCACCGATTGCCATTTGGGCAGCGACAGGACCGGAATAAACAGTGTAGTTCTTGATGGTATCCGGTTTGACAGAGACAAGGTTCGTTTTGGCAGCGGCAGAGTAAGTGACAAAGCCATACTCCATAACGCTGGATGCGCCGGGGATACTGGCGAGAGAGGAAGAAAAGAGGCCGGCGGTGCAGCTTTCGGCAGCAGAGATGTGAAGGGATTTGGATTTGAGCAGCTCAACAAGTTGTTGGGAGGACTGAGGGATAGAATTCATGATAAGGCTCCTTTGAATGGGAGGATGTACGCCAGGGTTTTGCGACCCTGGTTTTTATTTTTTTAATAGGACAGAACGAAGAACAGCCAGGTAAAAAAGATTTGACCGGTATGGAGGAGCTGGTCGGTGGTAAGAGAAATAGAACCTTCGTTCGCTTTTTGGTGGTCAATAATAGCATGAAAACCGGTATTGGTAAGAATGGAGGAACAGAAATAGGCGATTGCATGGGGATTATAAGAAACGAACAGAGAGTAAACCAGAAGCGGGGTCACAATGCAAGTTGACCACATGAAGGAATGTTCGATGAGGGCGGTGATGTAATCAACAGGATAGTGTTCCTGAACGAATTCCTTGGAGTATTTGAGGTCCCACCATAAGCGCTGCTTGAAATCGGCGAGGATGCCCTGGAGATTGTAATCGGCAATGAGGTGGGAGAAAATCATAAGGAGGAGGAGAAGAAATTTGATGGGCATAAGGATTCACCTGCCTTACCAGCCGCGGCGCTTTTTGCCGATTTGTTCTGCCTTATAGGTCAGAGCGCGATCATGCACGCCGCTGATACGGTCAAGGTAATTGGGGTTGACCTCAACTTTTTCATCCTCGAAGATATGCTGCCACCAGATACGTTTGGCATCGGCACAATCAACGTGATGTTCCCCTGCAAGCATTGAAAAAGCTTCATGCCGCTGATTAAATGTTTTGCCACGCCACTTTTCATAGATAGCTTTCTCTTCCGGGGTGGGTTCCGAGATGGAGCGCTGATAGGCACCGAGGGCATTAAAATCTTTAATATCATTGGATGTATATCCGGATGCAGCGGCAGAAGCGAACAGACCAGCGATACCGAGAATTAAACCAAAACCACCTAACATAATTGTTACCTCCTTGGATTTTGAAAATTGAAATTTATTTGGAACGAAGACGGCAGCGCATGACCTGGATAGACTGGACGCTGCGCTGAAGACGGGCGGAAAGCTGACGGTCGGAGATGGAGTGGGCGAGGATAAGATTCATTTCCTCGGTAGTCCATTCACGCTTGGGGTAACCGGCTGTTTGCCGGTAGTTGTTGCGGCGATAATAATTGCGGGCAAGGGGATCAAGACGGGAAGACATGAGGGGAGTGGGTCAGCTCCTTGTTGGATTTATTGGGTGAAATCATGGGCGGACTGGGCAAGGGGCAGGCAGTGGGTACGCAAAATCTGCCAGAGTTTGCAATCCGGTTTTGTGCGGGAGAGGAGTTGCATAGCACGGTCCCTGGACATATCGCGGTGGGCAAGAGGGTAGTTTTGAGCCAGAAAGTTGCGATGGGATTCATTGTTGGTGAAAAGAAGCTCGGCACCGGGGTGGGTTTCCGTTAAGTAGAAGTAGGGGCCGGTAACTTGCAGGCGGATGCCAGCGGACGGAGCACAGTAGAGATCGAGGGGAGAATCATCCTTTGCCAAGGTGTAGCCCTTGCCAAAATAAGAGAGCCAGCGGTGGACGTTGGGACCCCAGGGGCAGACGGTGGGCGGTGGCATGAAATCATTGCCTTCCCAAACTTTTGGGGTAAAAGTTTCATCATAGGGGTAAGGACAATCCTGTTCCGGGGTGAGAGGCGGGGTGTAGATTAAAGGCGGATAGGCGGGCTGGGTGGTGCAGATAGCTTCCGGCGGAACGGAAGCGCCTTGGGGCAGAGGAGTGAAATCACAAGCTTCGGTTGGGTAGGAATAACCGGACGAAGAATGAATGTTTTTGGTTTTGACCTGACGATAGACGGTGCGAAGCTTACCATCCTGATAGAGATTGCCGAAGATAAAATCGTTCTGGCTGACAAAGTAAAGAATGCTGCGATCGCCATTGAAACAGAAAACAGCGGCGGCAGTTTGGTCGGCCAGGTTGGGACGGGGGATATCCGGGGCGGCGTGATCAAAATAATCCTGGAAGCTTGTCCAATTTTTGAAGTAGAACGGGTAGTTGGGATTAGGAGCAAAATCAGAACAAATGCCCTGATAGGAACCGTAGTGAAGATGGGCGCAATCCGAAACAAGATTGACAGTGATGTTATTGGCACGCTTACATTTGATGCCATGATAAGCGCAGTGACGGCAGCGAAGCTCTTCATCGTAAAGCGGATTTGTGGCGGACATGGGGCACCCCCCCCCTTAGACGGCGTAGTGGATATCGCGGGAGCGGGTGCGGCGGAAGGCGAGAGCGACGGGAGTGGTGGATTTGATCTGGGCGATGGCATCATAGCAAGCCTTTTCATCCGGGTCAGAGAGTTCATCATCGGAGATGCGGCGATATTCAAATGTGAGGTCCTTGCCTTCAACAAAGGGAGTGCCGGAGGTTTTATCGAACTGAACGGAATCATTATTGTAGGTGACTTCGAAGATAAAATCGCCGTTTTTGTTATAGAAGCGAACGTAGTCTTCCGAGGAGGGATCGAAGAGATCACGGCGGACATCGCTGGCGGTATAAACAACACCGTTTGCGAATTTCATGGTGATGTTATAGCGCTCAGCGTTGAGGTTGACAATGTTCAGATCCTTGATGGCTTCTGTGAAAGGCAGGCCGGTGTTGAGTTCAAAGGCGATGGAACGCAGGCAGTCATAATTGAGGTCAACGCGGCCGGCAAAACCGATGACGGCATCGATCTGGTCATAATATTCCGGCTTGAGCTTATCCTGCATGTAGGTGCGGATTTCATCGGCGGTGGGGTAATCGAAGCGGAAGTGGTAGTGGAAGCGGCCGGGGCGGTTGACGAGGAAATCATTGAGACCTTTGAGATCATTGCAGGTGACAACGAAGAGGCGCTTGCCGTTGGAGGTGCCATCGAACAGAGAGAGCATGGTGGACTGAGGATCGGTTTTATCATCATCGGAGGGGTGGGCGAAAGTTTTATCGAATTCATCAAAGAGGATCATGACTTCCTGGTCGATGGATTCGAGGTAGGAGGCGATGCCGGGGATGGCTTCATCAACAATGAGGACGGGCAAGCCGGCAGAGATGGCGCGGGTAGAGAGCAGGCGGGCGAACATGGACTTGCCGATACCTTTTGCGCCGCTGAGGATAACGCCAAGAGAACGCGGGAAAGCGTTGTAAGATGCCATGACTTTTGCGACCTTGGATTCATGCGGGCCATAGACAGTTTCATTGACCTGCATATTGGGGCGGGATTCCAGATAGAAGCCGCTGAGCTTGGAGAAGCGGACGCAGTAGGTGGCGGCGGGCAGGGAATCAAAGGTGCGAAGGGAATCATCGTAGATCTGGTACTTGATGCCGGTGTTGACGATTTTCATAAATATGTAACTCCTTTTGATCTTTGTTATAAAACAATGTTAAAAATAAAACAAGGTGGTGGAAAATATTACAAAAATGGGAAGTGGTACGGTTACCAGTCCGGGGTTTCGAGGTTGCGGGGATCATAGGGGGTGTAAGTGATTTCGATTTTGCCGGGGCAGGTACAGGTTTTGCCATTGACAAAATACTGACGCCAGTAGTCATCGTCACATTCGCCTTTGGAGGTAATACGGAAGGTGAGGGAAGGGAAGGAGCGGGAGAGGGCGATCATATCGTTGGCGACATCGAACGGACATTCGTTTTCGGAGTCGAAGGTGAGGATATCGTTCTCGTCATCATAAAAATAGGCGGAAGGATCGAAGGGTCTGAGGCAAGGGGAAGCATCAGCGTAAAAGGTTTGGAGTTCATGCTGGATGGCACGACGGGTGGGTTCCGGGATGAGAGTGGGGGTGTCATCGCGAAAGATATCGAGGGTATAGCGGGTAAAGTAGGACATAGAATTATCTCCTTAATTTAAGATGCAGCGGCGGAATCGGTAAGGGATTTGAACATTGTTTTGGGAAGGCCGGGGGTAGATTCCTGGCGGGAAATCCACTGGCGTTGGTAGGAGACAGCACGGGGATAATCAGCAGCAGGGGAAACAAGTTTTGGGGTTTCGATGTTTTCAAAGACACATTCCGCGATGATCTGCAGGATTTCCGGCAAGGTGGTATCAGAACCATAGGCGGAGACAAGACCACGCAGGGAACAGTAATAAGGCTCAACAGCCTGTTCCAGCTGGCGGATGGTATAGGCAGAGAGGTCGATCGTTTCGGCGGCAACGGCATAATAATCGCGGTTGGGAGAAGCCGATTTGGAGTGAAAAGGAACGATGCCAGTGAACTGGTATGTAGTGGGAGAGAGCGCACGGCAGTACTGGCGGGTGTCCGGGTCAGTTTGGAAAAATTGTTTCATGGGGGGGGTGGTCCTTTCAGGGGGTGGTGAGAGGCTGGATGAGGGAATCAAAAGAGATGGAGGAAATGGGAATGGATTGCGAGGAGGAAGAATAACCGACAAGAGCACAGATAGGGAAGTAAAAATGGCAACCGTAAAAAGAATACGTTCGTCTATCAGATGTATAGTGGACCTCTTTTACAACATAAGAGTTACCGCAGAATCGTTTCATGCTTTTCAAAATGGTGATACGCGGAGTTTTAATTTCGCCACTTTCATTCAAACCGTATTCTTCTGCCATGTCATCCCATGTACGGATGGTGACGATATCACCGGGCTGAGGATTGAAATCCATTAAGAAGCTCCTTTCATAAGATCGTCGAAAGAAATGGTAGAAGCAAGAACAGATGGGACAAAAACGAACATATCTTCCGTAAAAGGGAGCCAGCTGCCGTCTAATCCATAAATCCAATATTTATCGTTAATGGATGGCCGGACATATTCAACTTTGAAAGAGCGACCGCAATACTGTTTCATATTATCGTTAAAGGTTAAATAAGGGGTTTTAATCCCTCGTTCAACCAGGCTGCCATATTGAGAGAGCATATCATCCCAGGCGCGGATGGTGACCGTATCACCAGGCTGAAATCTGTGAGGATAAGACGGCATAGGTTAAGCACCACCTTGAAGTAAATCATCAAAGGAAATGGGTGAGGGAGGAGTAGGCACGGGGGAGGATTCAATAAGAGATTGGTAGGCGGCATAAATTTTTGAAGCGTAACACAGTTTGCCATCCTGGGTGGTGAACCCAAAGAAATTTTGATTGCAGACACCTGTGGCGGTGACGGTTTGAGGGGAATCAAAATCACCGCGGGAAACGGCAGCAACGTCAGAAGCAGGACAGAAACCGAAACGACCCCAAGCTGATAAGTTCATATAGTGAGCGATGGATTGTTTGCGCAGATCAGAGCTTTGGCGAAAATCATCATAGAGGGCTTTACATTGAGCGAAGGAGGGGAAGAGAATTTTTTGGTTAGGAAGGATGGTGGGGTAAAAAAGATCGGTTGTTTCGGGAATCAAAAGAAGTCACCACCTTGGAGAAGAGAATCAAAGGAGAGAGAAGAGGGTGGAACGGATTGGAGTTTGGATTGTTCAAACATGGGGGAAGAAAAAATCCTAGAACTACCGTCGAGACAATAAGAATCAAATCTTGGAGGTTTATAGCGTCTTACATGAATAATAGGGAGTGTCTGCCCGCAATATCGTTTCATAGACTCTGTGAAAACGTTTGGGACTCTGATGTTGCCAAATTCGTTCAAACCAAATTCGGATTCCATATCATCCCACTGGCGGATGGTAACTTTATCACCAATGTTGTAAGTAGGGTAATCGGCAGAGTTAAGAGGTTTCATTGAGGGAGTTCACCTCCGGTGAGGAGTTGGTCAAAAGAGATGGCGGGAGGAATGACGGGAGAGGATTCGTTAAGAGGAGCGAGCATGGCGGGCGAAAGGAACCAGTTGTAGATTCCAAGTATAGGAGGGATGTTATAAGAGAAAGAGAGAAGAGGATCATCGAACTGGAAGATACCGGGAGAAAGATAATCTTCATCATTGTCAGAATAGGAAGGTTCGTTTACGATGGTGAGAGTGGCACCGCAGAGGTATCTCATTTTGTCATTAAAGAATGTGTCATCCGGCAAATGAATGCCACCAATGGAATTATGATGGCCGATGGAATTGAGTTCATCCCAGGAGAGGATGCGGACGCGCTGGCCGAGGTAGAGGTCTTGGAATGTCATAGGAAATCACCTCATTGAACAGTATGAGCGCCGTAACAAGCAGCGTCAGGGATGATAGGATTCGGCATAGGGGTGGGGCTGCTGGATTTGGGCTGGGGTTTGGGTGCCCAGGAATGGGGCTGGCCATCCAGGATTTGCATTTCCTTGGCGATGGAAGCGATAACGAAATCAAGAGAGATGGCCTGACCGGTAGTCTGGCGGCCCCAGTAGGATTTGCCCCAGCAATCAAGAACGACTTCACCGCGGGCTTTGAGCTTTTCACCGAACCAGTTGGAGACTGCCCACCATTCAAAGATTTCGGGCGGGGTGGTATCGAGGTCATCGTATTCATCGTCGCTGTAGACAGCACCGCAACACTGACAGACATGAACAGTTTCGGACTCGCAGCAGGCACGGGCTTGGGCGAGAGTAGGATAGGTGAGGCCGCAGACGGGGCAGATATAGGGGTCCGCAGGTTCCGGGACGTCAGAATCATAATCCGGGTTTTGGAATTTGGAATCATCGAGATCCGTGACGTCAACTTCATCAAAGCAGGTGGAAGAACCGCATTCGGAGCAGGTTTGGGGGGAGGCATCACAGATAGCGGATTCGTAATCGGATTCATCGAAAGGAGGAGCTTCCGGGATGCTGGCGTCATAAGCGAGGGCGGAAAGGATAAAATCCATTTCCTGGTTCATATTGCAGAAGACTTCACGGTTGATGAGCTGGTCGAGAATTTTTTGGTTGTGGGTGGAATCGGAAGAATATTCTTTGTCATTAACGGTGTAGAACATGGGATCAACTTCCTTTTTGTATGTAAGGGTTCAGGATTCAAAATCGGGGTAGTCGAGGGCGGTGGCGTTGGAGAAGAAGACATCAACCATATCCTGATCGGATTCGATGTTATAGCAGCCGCCGCAGGAATCGTTTTCTTCCCACTCATTGGAATCGGGGCTATATTGATAAAGGGTGAGAGTTTTTGCTTCGCCGTTGAGGTACTGCTGATAGAGTTCAAGCTCACTTTTGATCACGTTCTCAGCACGAGAGCGCCAGTCCGGGGTGGAGTAGCCGAGGTCAGCTACGTTCTGGCGGGTGCAGACGGCGAAACCGGCAAGGCCGGAATCAAAATCATCATGGAACGGGGTGGTGGAGAGAGCGATGGCGGAGTGAATGTAGGCATAGATAGGGAGTTTGACGTATTCAGGTTCAATGCCGGCTTTGACATCAGGGACAAAAGCGCTGACAGGTTTATCACCGGAGAAATAACGGTTGGGGGCGATATAGAATGTGGAGTAGCAATCCCAATCCGTGCGGGGGTTGGGAGGGAAGAGGTCGGGTTCTTCGGAGATAAAATAAAGGTCATTGCCGGATTTGGCGTAAGTGCCGGTGAGGGTTTGTTCGGTTTGAACGGGGATGGTGAGGGTGGACATATTTCAAGCCTCCTTCTTGGATGCGGATTCAACTTCCGGCTTGGATGCGGCATTAATATAAGTGTTGACGGCGGCATTGAAGCGATCAAACAGGACACCGCTGTACATGACAAGGGTTTTGAGCTGCTGGGCGGTGCGGTGATAGCGGTTGCGGAACTGGATGTGAGCTTCGTTCCAATCGGTATTCATGGTTTTATAGACGTTGCGGTAGGTGACGGAGAAGTTGCAGGAGGTATCATAATAGATAGCAGCGGCCTTGGCAATGGCGGCATTGATGGCGGCAGCACGTTCATCCAAAAGGGACTGAGAAGGGGCAGGCTTGGGCTGCTTTGCGGATTCATCCGGCAGGGGGGCGGGAATGGGCTGTTCATCCAGAACGGAGGTGGCCGGAGATTTGATGATGCAGGGTTCGGTTTTAATGAGGCCGAGTTCCCGCTGGACACCGAGGGGAAGCTGAGAGTTGGGGTTGGAATCGTTTTTGCGGACGTGCTTGATGATGGCATCGTTATAGAGATCGTTCAAAATAGAATTGAAGATTTCGCGGTAGGTAGTGGAGGAGCTGATAATTTGGATGGTGGAGATATAAGAAGTGCAGGCGTGGGACTTGCGGTAGTTGATGCGCTCCTGCTCCTGGACAAAGCCATAATCGCGTTTCATTTTGGCGTAGATCTGGCTGAGGATATCGCGGCGGGAGGGGTAAAGCTCCGGGGCGTTGCGGATGATTTTATCCATGGTCTGGTAGACTTCATCACGCCAGGTGACGGGGGCGGATACGGGTTTGGAAGTTACAGCAACAGAGACATTTGACTTTTGCGGGGCAGGTGCCGGGGTGGATTCGTTTTTGGGGCTGGGGGCAGGTTCATCATGGACGGCATAATCCTTGGGGGTGACGGTGACGGGCTGCGGAGCAGGCTGCTGAGCGGGGACAACACCGGTAAAGTGGTTGGCGATGGCAGCGAGGGTGGAGGTCATTGTGACCATGCAGCGGGTGGTTTCGGCCTGGGTTTTGAGGGTGGAATCAACGAGGGCCTGGATGGTTTGCATGGCGACGGCGGAGGTTTGGTCCGGGGTGGCGAGGACGCTGCGGCCATAATAAAGGGATTCCATAACATCCCATACGAAGTCCATGAACTTATCCGCGTTGGGCTGGCGGGAGAAGCGGCAGATTTCCATAACACCACGGAGGGTGTAAATAAATACATCCCTGGACTTACCGTCAACTGTATTCATTTTGCATACGGTTGAAAGAGGGTCCAATCGATCTTTATTCCGATTATGAATCTGCTGAATTGCGATACGAGGATTCTCATAATTCAACGCTGCACCGACCTGTTCGCGGGTCATGTAGAATTCATTTTTATTGGAATCGTCCTGATATACATTGCAGGTCAGAGAGCCAAAAGGCTTTTGGGTGACAAGGGTAAGATTTTGAGTCATTTTGAAAGTTCCTTTCTGAATTGAAATGAGATGATATGGGATAAATGGATATTGGATATTTGTTATGCTTTGACGGTGTTTTTGCGGGTGAGTTCGAGGACGGTGCAGAACGGGGCGAACCAGCCGCCGCCCGAATAGAAGGCGTGCGGGGTGGAGGGCTGGCATTCATAGCAGACAGTACCGTTGATGATAGCGAGGGTGTAGGTAAGTTTGGTCATAATGGTTGATCCTTTCTGATGGTAAAAATGGATTCAAAATAAAACAGGGAACAAGCTGGTGGGAAACGGTCTTCTTGGGAGGATCGGAGGTTGGGTTTGTGAAGAACGTATTAACGTAGTTTTGGTTTTGTGACGGGTCTTTTGATGTTATCTCGAAACCGTATGGAGGCGCTCGGTCTGCAGACGACGCCCATGCTCCAGGAGGGGGACCTGGTAACAAATTCGGACTCTTGGATATAACCGAAGAGTGAAGCATGAACTGAAATAAGATCAGCAAATGATTCTATACCTTGTTAGGCTGTTTTATTTTTGAGGTTTATAGTTGGGACACGGCGGGGTGTGGTTGGCAAAATCGGCCATGGAAGCGCCGTAGTATTTATGCTTGGGAATTTGCCAGTTGATATGAACTGGGTGACGGGAACAGGATTTGTTTTGACATTTGGACATGCAGAAACAGATATCCTGATTGAGTTCAGAATAAAAGCTCATGAGGTAGCTCCTTTCAACAAATCATCGAAGGTGAGAGTGGAGGGAGGAACGGATTGGGTTTTGGATTGTTCAAACATGGGGGAAGAAAAAGCTATAGAACTATCGTCGAGATAATAAGAATCAAATCTTGGAGGTTTATAGCGTCTTACATGAATAATAGGGAGTGTCTGCCCGCAATATCGTTTCATAGACTCTGTGAAAACGTTTGGGACTCTGATGTTGCCAAATTCGTTCAAACCAAATTCAGCGGCCATATCATCCCACTGGCGAATGGTAACTTTATCTCCGACGTTGTAGGTAGGATAGTTATTGGGGTTAAAGACAGTATCCATAGTTATTGGACTCCTTGAAGTAAATCATTGAAAGTAATAGAGGGGACAGGAATACGGTTTTCGGGTCCATGGGGGAGGGCTGCGGGGAGGAGCATGGCAGAGGTGAAAAACCAACCGCGAGGAGAATCACCATCATTAAGGTCTACATGAACATCCGGTGAATAATTGAGAAAATAAATGGGTTCATCAGGAAGACATTTATCATGAACGATTCTGACAACAATAAACTCTTTGCCGCAGAGAGGTTTCATGTCAAGAACAAAAGAAAGTTTATTGGGATGAACAGCGATATCACCGTAAGGATCGGAGCCGAATTCTTCCATCATATCATCCCAGGTGCGGACGATGACGTGATCACCGACGTGGTAGGTGGGGTAGGAGGCTGGCATTCAAATGCCTCCTTTCAGGAAATCGTCAAATGAAACAGGGAAAACGGGAACCGGGGTGTCATAGGGGTGGAATTCATTGGGGGTGAAAAGAGCGGCGTCCCAAGAGAATCTGGCAGCGGCGGAGGGATCGACAGCGGTGGAGAGATCGTAGGGTTTTAAGAAGTAAAAGGCGGCGGAGGGATCAACAGCGGTGGAGAGACTGTAGGGTTTTAAGAAGCAAATGTCAGAAACGCCAAGTTTACGACTAATCCGCACAATACTGCCACAAAGAGAACGGCGTTCAGGGGACATATAATCTGTGATACTATTGGAAAAGAGATCGGAAAACCGCGCATAGCCATCATCATCTTTGGGAAGAGCGTCAAACTCTGCGGCAGAAATGATTTGAACGAGGGTGCCAACGGGGTAGGTGGTGGGGAATTTCATTGCGCGGCTCCTCTCAACAAATCATCGAAGGACATTGAAACCGGAGGTGGAGAAACGATATAAGGGTGAAATTCAGCGGCGGAGAAGAACCAGTCATCCCAGTGAAAAGCGATTGTATCTTTAACGAAGAGAGGGGTGAGTTCGTATAGGTTTCTTTTATCACTTTTAGAAATGCCGGTAATGACAGCCGGACAGCCGCAAACAAGAAGTTTATCTCTGTGAAAAGAATCGTCTGCTTCGAAAGGGGAACGGGCAAGAATAAAATTGCCGAAATTATCCGTAGGATGGGAACGAACTTCTTTTTTGGAGATGATTTGGACAACATCTCCAACTTCATAGGTGGGGTTCATGGTAGGCTTCCTTTCTGTGATGGGGTTAGAGGTTTGCGATAAGAGAATCAAAGCTGAGATACGGAGCGGGGATGGTGCGGGAGATCATGCTGGACGAGATGATGTGGTAGGAATCGCTGTGAGGAAAGTAGAGGCGGAGAAGGCCGGATTTGCCGAGGATGGCAACGATCTTGCCCTGCTTGCCGAGGATAGGCTCATAGGGGATAGAATCGGTGAGGGTGAAAGTGGTGCCGTAATCATACTGAAGGGAGCAGAGCATTTCCGGAGCGGAGACGATCTCGACCCAGGTGCCAGGTTCATAGCCGGGGAGGAAAGGGGTCATGAGGAATCACCTACCTTGGAGGAGCTGGTCAAAAGAGATGCGAGGAGCGGGGTTTAGGTCGATGAGAATATCGCTAATATCATAGAAAAGGTCTTTGTGATTGAGATGATAGTGCTTTTGTTTATGAATGGAATTATCGACAAGCACATCGGCGATTTTACCGTCATCAGAAACAACAGTGCCGTGGAGGGTTTCAGACGTAATGTCAACAGGGGTGGAATCATAGGGAGAAATGAACCTGACAAACCGGTTAAAATAAACTTGAGTGCCGGGGGCAATTTGGATATTAGGTATCATGGGGAGCACCTACTTTGAGAGATAAGATCGTCAAAAGAGATCGTTGGGGGAGGTACGAGAGCGGGGGTGACGGCTTCGGGGGTATCGTCATAAGTAAGGGCGGAATGGGTGGTGACAAATGTTTTGTTATTCATACTGGGGACAGCAACGGCGACATAAACGCCAGTATCAGATTTGACAAAGCCGTGGAAGGTACGACGGGCTGTGCCATGTAGCGTTATGATTTCAAAATAGACGGGAGTGCCGGGTTGAATGTAATAAGGACCCATAAGAATCACCTGTATGAATTAGAGGACGGAAATAATTTCATCAAAAGAAACGGTAGACGGGGGTACGAGGTTGGGGATCTTATAGAAGAAGGAATCGTTGGGGTCCTGGATTTCGGTGATGTATTCATGGGGGACATGGAAGGTGCGGGAATCATCGGTCCAGACGGTGACGTAGTTGCCGTTATCTTCGTGGACGGTGCCGGAGAGAAAGGTGACCTGAAATTCAGTTTTCAAAGGATCGTGATCCGGGCTAGTAATTTGTTTTACGGTATGGAATTTGACCCGTGAGCCGGGAGAGATAAATTTCATAAAAATCACCTGAATTCATTGTATAAGCGGGTTCCGGGGTATTACCAGGCGCTCCAACCATTGGGATGGCCGGAGGCCCAGCGAAAGGAAAGTAAAACCATGACCGTGCGTTTACCAGGCGCACGAACAGGGGGCGCAACGAGCTGCTAAGAAAGGAAGAAACAGCTGAAGCGCCTGGGAATGCCCCGGAACCATGGGGCGGAATGGAGAAAAATAAAAATCAATTTGTGAAAGCTGATGAGAGGCAGCCGGTGATGGCAGCAGGCACTGTTTACTGAGCCTCTGGGTTAGTTTAGTGTCTTGCTGATGTTTAGTGGTATTTATTGTTGAGTTTGCTGCTCTAGTACGCCTTTTCTGATGCGCCTTGAGTTGGAGTGTCGATGTGTCGGATACCTATGGAACTCGATGATGGAGATGATCCGACGACAGTGTTGGCTTCCAGGGGGTGGGACAGGAGAACAAATTCAAACCCTCGGATATGACCGGAGGGTGTTTGGCTTTGACTTGAAACAAAATCAAAACGAAACTTTACCTTTGAACAAATTGATTTTTTGGGATTATGCGGTTACGCTGGGCGGGGCGAGGTCGGCCTTGATACAGGTTTCAAGGTCAAGGCCGTATTTGGCGTTATACTTTTGGATGATATATTTGGTGGTATCGGGCTGGACATCCTTGAACCAGGTGATGTTGCCCTGGAAGGACTGAAGGTCTTCATCCGGCCACTTTTTGCCCTTTTGTTTATCGCGGAAGTAGGTATCAATGGTGGCTTTGAAGATTTTATTTTTGCGGTAGCCGACTGTGATTTGGTTATCCTTATTGAGCATGACGCCAAGAATCCAGTTGCGGCCGGCGCGGGAGTGGAACTGGGTTTTGGTTTCATTGAGAGTGAAAGGAGCGTTCATTTGGGAGAGAAGCTGGACGATGAGGCGCTCGACAGCATGGTAATTGAAGACAACTTTGCAGGAGACGATGATATCATCGGCGTAGCGGGTGTAGCAGAGGCGGTCGGTGATGGGGGTTCCGTCCGGGTTGTGCTTGCCGGATTCAAAATGGTTGACGGCCTTGGCGAAGGCGTGGTCAAAGGGGATCATCATGATGTTGGTGATGAGCGGGGAGATGGGGGTGCCCTGCGGCAGTGCTCCGTTAAGGAAGCAGAGGTCGAGGGCTTTGAGCAGCTCCGCGTGGCCGGTGGGGCTGGCGAGGATGAGGTTGAAGGGATAAATGAGTTCAAACTGGGAGAGGACAAACGCCGGCGTGGTGGAGGGGAAGAAGCCGTGGAAATCAAAGTGGGCGAACCACCAGGCACCGAACTTTTGGTGACGTTTGGCGGCGGAGAGGACGCTGCGGTCCTCGACATAGGCGAAGGCGCAGGTGTGGTGGTCGGCAAACATCCAGGACTGGAAGAGGGTTTTGAGTTCCTTGAGGGCTTTCATTAAGTCGGAATTAGGGGCATCGATCCAGCGGAGGCCGCCGGAAGCTTTGGGGATGGGAAAATGGTTGTACAGGCTGGAACGGGGTGTGGTGAGGCGAAGGGATTCATACTGCTGGTTGAACGCCTGGAGCTGGAAAATCATTTGTTCCACCTTGGTGATGCGCATAATGCGGGGAGGAACTTTGTTGCAGATGACGGTACGGGTAGCACCGTGGCCGCCGGTGGAAAGGTTGGCGAGGTTGAAATCCCCGCGGAGGAGTTCTTCAAACGTCATTTCCCGGAAACGTTCCGGGCAGTTATAAGTGATGTAAACCATGTGAGTGCTCCTTATGTGAGGGTTGTGTTTGTGTTCTGATGGGAGATGGAAGGCTGCCGCGGCACAATCCTCGCCGGGCTGCGCAAGACTGTTGTTCCGGTTGATGCGATGGTTGCCTGATTTGGACGCACCTTTTGGGTTACTGCAACCTTTGTAGGTCCAATGTGTGTGGATTGGACTTAATCGTTTTCCACCAATCGGTAGTACAAGTCTCGGCGACTGCGATATTCTAGTCGGGAGTCACCGTGGGGTCCGCTGGCCAGTATCATGGAGTGGGTGGGTCGGGGTAACAAATTCGTACTCTTGGATATAACCGAAGAGCCTGAAGCGAAAAAAGCTTACAGTATACAACACAAACGAAATTTAATGGAACGCTAAGATGACAGGGTTACAGACCGAGGAATGCGGATTCACCCTGGAGGTTGAAGGGGGCGGAGAGGCCGGTGTGGGTCAGCTCGCCTTTTTTGATGAAGTTTTGGAAGTTGGTGACGGTATAGCAGGCGGCAACGCGAACCGTGGGGGCAACGCCGAGGGTAGTGCCGCAGGCCGAAACGGGGACCTGGGCGGTGGCTTCGGCGTGGGTGAAGTTCATTGTGGCGCGAAATTCCTTGACCTGATTGGGGTCCGACCAATCGGCGGCGTAGAGCTGGGCATCAAAGAGGGCGGTGCGGACATCAAACATGGCTTTAATAAAGGTGTTAAAGCGGTTGGCATCCACAATTTTCTGGCGGATTTCGATATTATCCACGGCGAGAAAAACGTAACCGGAGAGGGGCTGGCCGTTCCAGCCGGAGGGTTCCAGACGGATATCATTTTTGGCTTCCGGGTTGATGGCACAGAGGATATCGCGGAGGGCTTCCACTTTGGGCTGGCCGACCTGGGGATCAAAGAACATCTGGTTGACGATGTTTTTCTTTTCCACCGTATCAAAATCATAAAGGGTGAAGTTGGTCAGGCCATAGCGGGCAAGAAGCTCCGCGATGGTGGAGCCGACCGAACCGCAGCCAATGATGTGGATGCGGCCTTTGACATCATGCGGGGAGAAGACATCCAGGCTTTTGGCAAGATTCATAAGGCACCTCCGTTGGTGAGATAATCATAATAGGTGGGGTAGTGGTCGTAATAATTGCCGTCATCGTCCATCCAGCAGCGGGCGGCGTTATCCCAGACGACATGGGGTGCGGTGCCGCCGATGGGCTTGACGGGAGGGTTTGTTTTGGAATAGATGGGCGGAGCCTTGGTGACAAGGGACTGAGCGGTGGCGGCAAAATCGGAGAGGGTATCGGTGTAGGTAACAGAGATATCGTCTTTATCGTAGATTTTGTTGGCGGCGTAGTCATACAGGCGGGCGGTGAACTCGCCGCGCTTGTTCCAGATCATGAAGAGGTAGAAATCATTGCCCTTGAGCTTATTGACAATTTTGGACTCGTTTTCGTCATCGACGCCGGAAGGGGAAGTGGACATGTTGACGTGGCTGTGGGCCTGGTAGCGGATGTTGTTGAAGATTTCATCGGACTGGGAGACCAGCCAGTCGTTGTATTTATCCTGGTCGGTTTCGACGGTGACACCGGTAACCTGCTGGGGGTAGACGAGGATATCATAGATTTCATACTCGGTGGGGGAGAGCTGGCGCATGAGGCCGTGCCAGGCGACCTCGGAAGTGAAATCATCAATGAGGCGGGACTGTTTGGCCCAGGCATCGGCAGTAAAATTGATGTTGATTTTATCTTTTGCCTTAGTTTTTGTGAGCTTGACAGCGCCGGTGAGGAGCTGCTGGCGATAGAGTTCGATGGCGGCATCCAGAGCGGTCTGATCAATACGGATAACTTGCATGGTTATTCTCCTTCCTTAACGGAATCGTTTGCGGATTTGAGCTGTTCAATGGCCTGCTTGGGGGTGATGGATTCACCGGCGGCGGTAAGGATGACGGGGATATCATTGTGATAGGCGGCGGCGAAATCATCAAAGAAATATTTGGTGGAGATGGTTTCGACAAGGTTCATGCTGCTGGCGCTCTGCTGACAGATGGCAATGGCGGCAAGAAAATCTCGGCGATCCTCGGCATCCTCCAGCATGGGTTCATAGTTACCGAGACAGGAGTGATGATTGATGTGAGGGTTGGGAACAGCCTGAATGACGTTCATATTGATCGCATCGGACATGGCTGTGACATGGCAGTTGTAATTAAGCCTATAGGTGGCAGCGAGTTTGATTTTGAAGATGTGGTCAATGAACACAGCCCGGAAAAGGATACGAACATCGTGTTCTTCTTCGCCGGTAAGATCCTCATAGGGACGGTCACTGTTGAAGATAAAGGTTTCGATATCATCCGGGTCATAGTTGGAGAGGAAGGTGGTGATGACGAGGAGAAGCGATCCATCGACAGCACCAACGGAAATACCTTTTTGGGTGTGGAGATAATCCTTGAGTTCCGTGATAAAGGTGGATTCATCTTTGGAGTCAAGGCCGGTCAGCTCACAGTTAATGCTGGTGATGTTGGTAAAAATTTCCGAGATACGGGCGCGGGTTTCTTTCAGATCACGGTAAAGACTTTCAATTGACCGCTTGAGATCCGCTTTACGGCGGTCAATAGTACCTTTGAAGAGGGATTCGATCGCTTTATCTACGGCCCTGGAGGACAGATCGGTTTTGTTATAAAGAGCTTCCGCCATCCGGGCGAGGGTTTCCGAGCCAGTATCCGGGGTGGAGAGGGCGCGGAGGTAAGCGAGTTCATCGGAAGTGAGGGGGTGATCCTTGAAGAGCCAGGGCAGCAGGCGGGGCATGGCCGAGGCGAAACGGCGGTGAAAAAGACTGCTGAAGAGGCCGCTGTCGTGCTGGGACTGGACGATGGTGATACGGGCGGCTGCATCCTGATAAACTTTGTACTTATCAGAGAGATAAGCGCCGATATCTTTGACTTCCTGAATGGAATCGGGGATGGCGGCATTATCAGTGACGAAGAACAAACGGGATTCATTCGGGTTAGGGGAAGGCTGCAGGCCGGAATCATCGCCAAGGATGGCAAGGGTATTGCCTGCGGTGAGGCGGGAGTAGACCGTGCAGGCCAGAACTTTGGTGAAAATTGTTTTGAAAGAGGAGCGGCAGGGGGTGTTGTCCTGCCATGTGATGGTGGGCGACATGGTGTTGAGAATATCGGTGCAATTGGGGAGTGGCATGGTGATTCATTTTTCCTTTCTGATTAGATTTGGAACGATTGGCCGCGTTTGCGTTGCCCGCTGCCTGCCGCGGGGAGGCTGTTCCTGTAAGGCAGCACCCCGGTGGGGGAAGAGACACCACCGGAGGGAAATCAATCAGGCGTTATCCTGCTTGGCAATGTTGACCAGGTAGCACTTTTCCGCGATACCGAAGTCTGCGAAGGTCTTATCCAGGTCGCCTGCGGCCAGAGAGGAGCCATCCAGCTTGGTCTGGCCGGTAGTGTAATCGACATCATGAGCTTCCAGGACGGAGCGCAGGGTGGTGTTGGGGTCAACGGGGTAGGTGTTGCGGTGCAGGTTATCGACGATAGTAACGTTAATCATGGTAAAAAATCTCCTTATGATGAAATATTTTTATGTTGGATTGTGGATTGGGGAAGAAAAATCATGGCCGGGCTGCTTGTTGTGGGGGTGAGCACCGGCCGTTTTGGTTACTGAGCGGCGGTTTCGTTTTCCGGGGTGGCCTGGGATGCCGGGGTGGAAACTTCAATGCCGGCGATGATAGCATCGTGGTCGGCCTTGAGCTGAGCCAGGGTTGCGGTGGCCTGGGTCTCGATTTCATCCAGGTGCTTTTTGGCGAAGCCGATGCGCTCGGCGACATGCTCCTTGGCCTTGGCGACGTTTTCGAGGTCGGCGGGCAGGTCCTCAACGTAGATGGCATTGTCGGTGCCGAAGGCGGACTTGGCGAAGCAGATGCCGTAGGTGGACATGCTCTGCTTGGCAGACGGGGCAATGGCAAAGATGATTTCATCGTCATCGCCGGACTTTTTGCCGGGCTTGGTCAGCTGCAGGGCCTGAGGAGCCTTGGTGTGAAGGGTTTTGAGCTGGGCCATAGTCAGGGTGGAGGTGATGGAGAAAGTGGTTTCGTTGATTTTGACAGTAGACATAATGTGTGTCCTTTCTTTGGCGTGTAGCCAATGTAAAAAAATATTTGCAAGTGCGGAATGCACGATTGCCTAGGTTGGGGAATTGATGAGGGAAGCGAGTTCATGGCAGGCTTCGCGGTAGGTATCGGCGGACTGGATGAAGGTGGGGCCGTCACGGATCTCGTAATGGCCGTGGGTGGGGATGATGATGTACATGGGGGTCAACTCCTTTTGCTTGCGAAAACTTGTAAATAACAGGGTGAAATAAAACCTGCCAGACTGGGCAGGGCGGGGAACAAATTATAATAAGGCTGGGATGCGCTGTGAGAAACGAGAAGAAAACGGGCGAGAAACTGCATGGCCACAAGGAAACACGGCCTGTAGGGGCTGTGTGGGGCGCTGAGAGGGATGCGGTTTCATGCTGGCGGGTGACTTTGTGATTTTGATTATATACAAGTTTTCGCAAATGTTCAAGCCATAAAAATGTTGCTTGATGCGGTGAGAATGTTGCATGGCCGATGACAAAATATGTTCGTTTTTGAGCGGTGCAAACCCGGTAAAGTGGTGGGTCAGTAAAAGCAATGTTCCAAAACGGCCTAAAAATTGCGTGTCAATACGACTAGGAAGGTTCAAAATCGGGCTGAAAACAGCACGTCAATAGCGTTTATATATAAAGATAAAGAAAGATATATAAGAGGGCGGTGCGTCCGGCGTTTGGAATGGGAACGGGTTTTGCGCTTGCGTTACGGTTTTGCGGGACTCTGGGGCACGGGTTTGTAGGCGGCGCAGGTTTTGGTGGCGGAACAGGAAACAGTGTTCGTTTTGGTGATGGGAATGGTGGGTGCGATGGGAGGAGCGGCAAGGGTGGTGGCGGACTGGAGAGTTACCGGAGGTTCAATCTTGGGTTGGGGAAGAGGCTGTATGCGAAAAGCAGAATTTCAAAAAGGTGTAGCTGTTCATTCATGACCACTTTTACCTCCCTTTCTGCAACATTCGGATGTGCCCGCAGGCGTATTCCATCTTCGCACTGGCGGCAAGGCATCTATCTCCGTCAGAATCCGTATATGAAAAGGGCCACACCATGAGATGGCCGCGAGTTTCGCCGCAAATAGGGCATCTCAAATCATCGAGCTTTTCATAGAATGGTTCGACTTTTGCCCATTCGGGGTTATCGAGGATTCCGTTCGGCATCAATTCCTTGCCATACAGCACATCAAAGGTTTTGGGGTCAATCTGGTTTGCAAAATCTGGCTTTCCATTTTCAGTGAAATACACCCACATCGCGCCCGCCTTGATAGTGGGGGTATCTTTTAAGAGGGTTACTTTATAGATCATCTGGGCATTTCCTTTCTTGATTTGATTTTGAATGGGCAAAAAAAAGCCTTGCGTGGTGGACAGGGCTTTTATAGTGGAGTGATTTAATTAGAGGCTGAGCTTGGTCGGGTTTTCATCGGCGATTTGAAGGACGCGATAGAGAATATTGGAGATGGTTTTATTGGTAAGAGCCAGCAACTTTAAGGTCTCGGTATCGCTGGTGCAGGCAAAGGCTTCAAAGTGGGAATTGAGATAGTCAACATAAGAGCTGAGAAGAAGAGAATCGTTTTCGTCGTGGTAGGCTGTTGCGGTATCGACAAGGATGCGGGTACGGGCAAGGGCAGAGATGACGGGGGTGTCACGGAAGTTGATAGGATTATAGCGGTCGGTCACATGATGAACGGTCCATTTTTCTTTGCCGATACATTCAAGGATGAAAAGGCGGGCGGTACTGTACTCCAAGTCGGCATCAATATCGTTCTGGACAGCATCAATCTTATCAGGGGCAGGGTCGAGATTATAAATGCTCTGGCCGGAAAGTTTTGAGATGAGAAGCAGGCGGGGATGACTGGAGGAAAAACCTTCACGGCTGCCGTTGTTGATGTTGGAAAGATAAGCGGAGGCCATGAGAAGGTCCTCACGGGAAGCGGGGGTGGGGTAAATGAATTCATAGAGGAAGGAGGTGAGCTGCTGAAAATCCATGGGGTTGCGGTTGACCTGAAGAACCATATAGGGTTCATTGTCGGCGCCGAATTGTGTGGCCGAAGAGGTGAAAGTGCGGAGCTGGGTGAGAGTGATGTGATGAAGCATGGTTAGTCCTCCTGCTGAACAAGGTCTGCAAACTTAGCTTTGGCAACTTTCAAGGCAGATGAATCGGTAATCATGGTTGGTAATTCCTTTCTTGAATCATTTTGCACCGCAGGTTAATGGACGGCGGCGAGGACGGGGGCGGCGGCACAGCAGAGGGTTTTGCAGCCGATGACGCGGCCTTGGGTATCGCGGACCATACAGCAGGGGTAAAAGACATCGGAGCGGGTGGGAACGCGGGAGGCAACAAGAGCACTGACAATATAAATCGTATTGGGCATGGGGTTTGGCAGGTTTTCGACATCGCCATAGTAAGAATGGGAGATGGGGATGGTTGTGCCGGAAGCGGTAGTGAATTCGCCGTCGGAGATGGATTCAACATAGACGCGGGCAACCACGCCGAAAGGTTTGATGGAGGCGGTGCCAATGTTGATTTCGTGCGGGGTGAGGTTGAGAATTTGGGTAGACATGGGGCGGTACTTCCTTTCATGCTGCGCAGCTTTGTGGCTTGCGGATTCGTTTTTGAATTTACAATTTGTTCATAAGATTTGTTAGGATGGTAAAATTTATGCGGATTTTAGCTTGAAAAGTTTGGTGGAAACGGAGAAATAATTTTGTTTTGCGGTTCGGCTTATGACTGGATTATACAACCAAACGTTGTGATACGCTAGTGCAAAAGGTTGGACATCAATAATAATAGCGGCGTTCCAAATCATATTTGCCGTTGGGGGTGAGGCCGTTGGGGGCGGACCAATCGCAGGCATCCTCTTCGTTTTCGGCAGAGGGGCGGATGATGGGCCAGGTGACGACATAGCACGGGGCGGTGAAATCCTTGGCGATTTCGTTGGGGCAGATGGCTGTGGCAACGTACTGGGCGATACCGTGGTAACAATCATAGGAGCAGTATGCTTGCTCCAGGAGGATGAGGGGTTTGCCGTCATAAGAGCAGGCACCGTTGAGTTCCAAGCGGGAGAGTTCGGACTGAAGGTTGAAGGGGTGGTGGGTTTTGGTTTTCATTTTGGGTTCAACCTTTCTTTGACAATACTGTTACTTAATTCTGAAATATTGGAAGATAAGAAAAGCGCCCTGGGGATTAAACCAAGGCGCGATGGGGATTCGTGATTCATTTTTTACTGGGCCTGGGGAGGATTTTTGCCGCTTGCATTCTTGACAATATACAGAGTGTTTGCGAGAGTGGTTTCGCTCAGGTCGTCAATCCGGTTAGTCAGGCGGTCGATGCGTTCGTTGGTAGCGTTGACAGCTTCAATTGTCATATCAAGCTTCTTTTCAATATGGCTTTCAATGTAGGCCATCATGCGGGTTTCGGATTCTTTAATGAGTTCACCGCATACTTCGCGAGATACTTCACGGGATACTTCGCGGGATACTTCCGTCATCATCTGGCGGAGGAGTTCAATGTCGTTTTTATCGAGGGCCATGGGGCACCGTCCTTTCTTTAATTATAGTATAACAGATTGACGTTCAAAAATCAATCTTGATGCGGCGCTCTTTGATGGGGATGGTTTCAAAGTGGTAGCCAGAATTGTAAGTGTTGGGAATGCGGGTGCGCTTGGTATCGTGGCGAATGGTGGAGAGTGGGGCGGCAAGGAGCAGGGAGAGGATAGCCCCGGCAGCGGATTCAATCTCGGAATCAGGACAGCCAAAGCCGATAAGCGGGTCAGTAAACCAGGACTTGGGGCTTTCTTCCACACAGGCATCGCCGGAGTAGGTTTCGCTTTTGGGATCGATGGGGGTTTTGAGGTAGTGGAAGGGAAAGAAAGGGTTATTGTCCAGGCTATAGGAGTAGTAAACGCTGTTCATTGTAAAGTCGATATAGCTGGTGTGGGTGACGGTGATGGGGGCGTTGGGGATGGCCTGGAAGAGGGCGAGTTCCTTTTGGAGGTTGGAAATCAGCGGTTCCCGCACTTTGGGATGAAAGGTTGAAGAGGATTCAATGAGGCGCTGCGTTGCGGTGCAGGCTTCTTCCAGGTTGCGGTCAGAGATGACGGCGGGATACAAGGGTTTCACTTTGCCACCCTGGGCGGTGATGAGCTGGGCCAGGCGGGTGAGGATGCGGGCAGAGTTATACTGCCAGGAAGTTGCGTAAAGACGTTCGTTCTTTTTTATAACAATCATTTTGGTACTTCCTTTCAGCGGAGCTTAGAGGTAGTGGGCGGGAAACGCCTGGCCGACTTCTTTATAGGTGGTGAAGATGGGGCCGTGGCGGCAGATAAAATCATGCAAGCCGGCACGCAGGGCGCTGAAGATTGCGTCTTCATTGTAATGGACGGATGCTTTGTTATAATCGCGCTGCCAGGTGGTAAAGTAGGTCCGGATTGCTTTGGATTCCCAATCATTCTGGAGGAAGGCGGGGATCTTGCCGGAATCATACTGCTGCCAGGCTTTGGCAAAACGGATATCGCCATAGATGCGGGAGGCCATGTTATAGGCGATTTTCTGCTCTGCGGTGCAGACGGACTTATCCACGCCACGGATTTTGTGGTATTGCAGTTTCATTGCGGGACCCCTTTCAATCAGAGAATGATCTGGGTGCCTTCATCCAGGGACTTGCGGAGGGTATTGGCAAGCGCGTTGAGGTCCGTGAAGTTTTCATTGGGCAGGGGAGAGTTGACGGCGTGATGGGCAAAGGTTTCAAACTGGCTGCGGGTGATGGTGCCGGAGTCGGCCAGCTTAGCGAATTCAATGAGGGAATCGGCAGTAGGTTTTGGCTGGTGAAGGGCGAGGGCATCCAGCATTTCCGGCTTGACTTCCGTGTAGCCAACGGTTTCAACATGTTCATCCGGGAAGGCCGTTACGATAACTGTACAGTTAGGAACGGTGTGGGAAACGATACGGGAAGCGGTAAGATCCGTGATGGTTTCCATAACGGTGAAGTGACGGTCGCCGGTTGCGGTTTCATAATAGACGCGGAACGGGGTTGTTTCGGGGTCAGAGAGGTCATCGGCAGGCCGAATGCGCAGGTCTACATAGTGCGCGGGATTCTTTTCGATTGCGGTGCGGCACTGGTCAAGAATGTTCATTGCGGCGGCGGAGAAGCACTTGAAGCTTTCGACCGACTGGGATTCATCTTCCAACCAGGCGCGGGCACTCTGGCGGGCTTGACAGGCGGCAGGACGGGTATTGAAATAGCCGATGGTGGTGGACAGGTGAAGGGAATCGGTGAGGATGAGGGCATAAAGAGAATTCAACATTTTGGGTACTTCCTTTCATTTCATACTGTTTTTTGGCAGGGGATTCAATCGGCATCCATGGCCAGAGCGTATTCATCCGACTGGCCAAAGACGGTGAGGGTGACGGTTGCAGGGCTGGACGGGTCATAATCAATTTGGATGTTGGTCATGACCAGGCGGCAGGTGGCGGCGAAGGTCAAGAGGATAAGGCCGAGGGAGAGGAGGAGGGTGGAGAGAATGCGGCGAGGTTTCATTTGGGGGACTTCCTTTCATTGGCAAAGCCAATTCAATTTATGATGCAATAAAAAACGCCCTGGCGGTGAAGTCAGAGCGCAAAGAACTTATTCATGATGTTTATGATGGGGTCAGGCCGCCTTGCGGTGGGTGGCGGTGCGGTGCTTTGCCGCTTTGGGTTTGGCTGCTGGTTTGTGGGTGGCATACACGGCCAGAATCAAAACGGACAGGGAAACGGCCAACAGGATGAAGGGGTGGCGAGTGGCCAGGGCGGGAAGGCCAAAGAGAACGGCCAGGGTTACGGCGGCAAAGGCCGTGAAGCGGGCGAGGAGTTTTGTTAGCTTTTTCATGATGGGGGCCTCCTTTCGTTGCGGCGGTTTAGAATGCACCGCCGTCAAGATACAAACCGATTTTATCCGTGACGGCAACGCGGCGGCCGTTAATTTCGACCTTATCGCCATAGGCCAGGAGAGTGGCAAGGCGGTATTCGTGGCAGTTACCGTGCTGACGGCTTTTGAACTTGAAATGATTTTTGCGGATCACACCGGCCTGCATTTGGGTGGCAAAGAAACGCGGGGCGAAAGCTTTCATTTTGGCGGCGCGATAGACTGCCAGGGCTTTCCGGTATTCCGCCGTTGCGTGTTCCGGCGGGGTCATGGGGAAGCGCTTGAGAATTTCGGCGACGTGTTCGGACGTTTCAGCGGTTGCGCGGAACGGCACCCAAAAAGATTCATTTTGCCCACGGCAAGGGCGCATAAAAATCATTTGGCCCTTGTACATATGCGGGCGGGCAACATAGGGGCCAACGTGGTCAACCCCGTAAATGTCCCCGGCTTGCAGGTTATACCCGTGCCAGGGCGTGGGGCTGGTGCATTGACGCGGGCTTTTCATCTTATACCCGGCCACACTTTTGGCGACGGGTTTTGCGTGTTTGCGTGACATTTGGGTACACCTCTTTTGTATAATTCATTCAAACATTCGTTCTTTCCGGGCGCGGCGGTCATGCCCACTTTGCCCGGTTATAAAAGGCGGTTTTGTTTTGGCGCGTGGTTTTGTGGCGCTTGTACTCTTGCATTTTACCGGCTGAAATGTTATAATTAACCTGTGAAAAAACAGGCCATTGTTATAACGGCGTGTGAATACACTTTCCGGGTTGACAAGAGGTGCAAGGCTTAAACCACGGGGCCGCGACAAAACCGCCATATATGTACACTTGTGTAACCTATACAGGTTTTGCAAGTTGGGTTTTGCGCTTTACAATGCTTTACCATATTGACGCGGGATTAAAACCCCGTTGCCAGGCTGCAAAGGGTACACTTTCCGGGCGGAATTTATGCACACTTTTTGCGGCGGCATGGTAAAACAAGGGGGATATAGTGAATAAACAGGGCCCTTTGCGTGCACCGTGTTCCCACGGCATTTTTTAAGCACAAGGCGCACAAGTAAACCGTTCCCGGCTTTTGTGTCAACCTGCCTATTCTGTTATCAAAGTGCTTTTGTTGCAATCAGTAACACAGGGGCGCTTTTTGGGGCGCTTTTGTGTTTCCAGCCCCGCGGCGTGGACGCTTGCAACGGGGGCCATACCGCCCAAAAGAGGGCGGCGCGGTGGATTGAATCAGGCGCGGGCGGCGGTCAAAGTAGCGGCGGGCGCTTTGGGGGTTGTCTTCCGGGTGGACTTGCGCGGGGCTTTTGCTTTTGCCTGTACGGCGGCAACGGCGGCGGCTTTTGCGGCCTGTTCGGCCTTGCGCTGTTCGCGGGCGGCCTTTTGGGCGGCCTTGCGGGCCTTCTTATCTTCCACCAGGGCGGCGGCGTTGCTTGCCTGTACGCCGTCCAGACGGTCAAGCGCCCATTGTTCCAAAGTGTTCATAACCGTGGAAGTGGCGGCGGAATCGGCGTTCAGGTTGATTGTACCACGGCGGGCGCCGTTGGTATCTTTTGCGGTGCCATTGACGGCAACAGGGGCCAAGGCGGTAACAATACGGGCGGCGGCGGCGGCGTCAGTTTCACCGCTTGCCACGTCAAAGAGCATAGCGGCGGCGGCGCGGCGGTCAGGGGCGAACTTGCCCAAATAGCCGCGGGCGGCGGTCAGAACGGGCGCGGGGTCAGGGGTCAGGCTGTTAGTAACGGCGGCGCGATAATCCGCCACGGCCATAATCAGGGCGGCGGCGCTATCCCGGTACAGGTGGAAGAATTCACGGGCGGCGGCGGCGGTAAAGTCGGGGCCTTCACAGTGGGCGGTGAAGATTTTGCAGTTAATTGCCTTGTGCTCTGCAATGGCAGCGCGGGCGGCGGCGGTGTAATTTGTAGTCATGGTATGTACTTCCTTCCTATATGTTCAATGGAGTGTTGCCCGGGCGGTAAAGCCGGGCGCGGTCAAAATCGGACGAACATACCTGAAACGGTGCAAGGGGTTTGTTTCAAGTACACGCATAGTATAGCATGTGCATATAGCTATGAACATACACAAAACGCGCAAAATTAAAAATCTGAAAAAGTGATGGTACAGTGACGGAATATTTTGTTGGTGTACATATATCTATGCACTATTGATACATGCAAGAAAGAGGTGCAAATAATAAAGATTATGGGTAAACGCGTATATAATGAAGCCAAAAAAGCGGCAAATGCGCGATATATCGCGGAAAAAACAGATAGAATTCAGGCATATTTACCAGTGGGATATGCGGAAAAAGTGAATAAAATTGCAGAACTTCAGGGTACAAGTAAAGCACAAGTATTAAAAAATGCAATAGATATGCTATATAGCGCGGTTATTGAGAACGAATAGCGATTATTGACGGCCCCCCGGATTTTTTGCGCCTTATAAGGTACACGCGTACTAATAAGGCGGGAAGGCAGGGGGACTGGACTGCAAACACAAGGGTAAATATAGGAACACAGTGCAAATAGTATATGTGTGGCTATGTGTCTTGACAGTAGTATATACATGTGTGTTGACTGTATGGGGAATACTATACGCCGTATAATATAGGGCTGATAGGTCGACGGCACGGCACGGTATATAGTCCTATAAACAGGACTATAAAACAGCGCCTGGTATACCCTCTGTAAAGCAAGAAAAGCGCCAAAAATCAGTAGGTTAGAAGGCCATAAAATAGCGGTATATCGCTAAAAATCCACTACTTGCAAACCACGTTCAATAGTTTGCATAGGGGGGGTAGGTTAAAAAGAAAAAATGACGTAAAAGCGTGGAAAACGGGTCAGTTATCTCTCCTCACTCCAGGCTCTCAAAACACAAACCAACGCACCTACGCCACTTCTCCCTCTTTCACCTCCCCACCTCCTCTCCTCCTTTCTCTAAGCCCCTCCCTTCCTCCACTTTCCTCCCTCGAAACCCCCGTTTCCTTAATCGTTCCCTTTCTCGAAGAAAACCGCATAACAATCCGCTTTCTAGGCTCCTTTGGGGCCTTATTTTTTTACCCAAAAACGCCATAAAAACGCATGATTTGGCCACTAAAACGCACAAAAACAGCGCCAAAACGCTAAAAAACGCATTATTTCCGCTCGAAAACGCCTCGGAACGACTCTGGCGGAGCTTTTTGATCCCCGAAAACGCCCTCTTTGGGCCTTCACCAGGGGTAGATCCATCCATTTTTAGACTAGATCCGGCCAATAACGAGCACCACAGGGCTATCACAGGGCGCTCTGATCGCCTGTTAGTCGTTTTCCTACCTATTTATACTGTATAGTTGGTTCTATTAGCCTCGCTGTTGCCAGGTAGACAGGGGGGAGGTTAATCCCACTGTTGCCAGGCAGAGGGGGTAGATTGGGTCCCGCTGTCGTCAGACAGGGGGTATTCTTTCGCCCCTACAGGCGGAGCCTGTGTTACGCTTTCTCCTGAAATTTATTTTTTGCCACTGTTGACTTCTTGTAATTAGCGGTGCTATAATAGAACCATAAGATAAAGCTCCGCAGGATAAAGCTCCGCAGGACACACCACACAGGAGGGAAGCCCACCATGAAAAAAAGAAACAGCGTAGCTCACTTTATCCCCCGCACTGTTACTATGCAGGAAGCCACAGAGACCAAAGGTGGGCTGGACCTACAAGGTGCTGCAAGTTTACTAATGGCAATGATGCAGGCAAGCGCCGATGCTGATGGCCACAACGCCCTGATGGAACAGCTGGCATCCGCCATGGGTTATAAGCTGGTACGCGAAACACCACAGCCGCGCCAGCGGAGCCGCAGTAAGAAAGCCCGTGCCGCCCGCTATGCACAGCCCAAACTGAGCCTGGTAAAAACCAATGGTGTGGCAAAACCAACGCCGGCAGAGCCGATCCGCAGCCGCGAGGACTTTAACGCCATAGCCACCTACCTGCACACCCAGGGACGCCCGTATAACAGGCAGCGGAACTATACCTTATTTATATGTGGTGTGACACTGGGCCTGCGTGTGGGTGATCTTTTACGCCTTACCGTTGATGATGTGTGGGATTGTGAGCACAACTGCCCGCGCCACCGCGTAATTATCATCAATGAAAAGACCGGCAAGCGCACCAATGACCTGATTACCCCGCTGGCAGCAGGCGCGATTACCGCCCTGATTGAAGAGATGCGGGGCCGAACCATGAATGTGCTGAAGCCAGGCTGGCCATTGTTCCAGAGTATGCGCAGCCCCAAGGGAGTCCCGCAGCCGCTGGACGAAACCCAGGTGTGGCGGATCTTGAACCAAGCGGCCAAAGAGTGCGGCATTAAAGAGCATATTAGTACTCACAGCCTGCGCAAAACCTATGGCTATGCTGCAAACCACGCCATGACAGAGGCCGGGCTGCCGGCTGGCCAGGTGATGGAAACGCTGCAAAACAAGTTCCACCACAGCAGCCAGAGCATTACGATGCGCTACATTGGCTTGAGCCAAGAGCAGATTGATGCAACGGCAATGGCGGTAGATACAGTGTTGGGGGTGCCGCCGCTGGCTACTGTATAACGATGCCCATTGAATTTGGGTGCCTGGCAAGCACCCACTTTTTTACTTTTATTAAATACAAGTTTTCGCAAATAAAGGAGGCAAATAATTTATGGAAAATCACGACACAAGTACCATCAATAGCTCCGCTAGATATTGTTTGGCAAAGCCGGGCGACAAGGTGCGAATTACCAAAACACACCGGGCGGATATACGCCAATATGCGGCCTGCGAGGGCGATACATTCATAATTACCAAAGTGGTGGACGGCCAGATCCCCTATGGGCGGTAGCTGCAGCCGAGCGGTATGCTGGCGGTCAGGGAGCTGAAGCTTGACCCAAACTGCTGTACGTTGCTTACACCGGCTGCTACACCAGAGCCAACCACGCTGCGCAGTGTGACGATTGATGTGAGCGACCCAGAGGCAGCACATAAGGCCGTGGATGATGCGTGCGCAGAATACCAGGCCAGCCAGACGAGCCGCTGGAGCACGGCAGAGACATGCAGCGCAAAACTGAGCGCCAGGAAAATGATGGCCACGCTATGTGAGCAGGGTGTCAGCATGGTTTGGTTTATTGAATCAGATCCAGACCTCCGGCACGTTTGCTTGGAATGCTACAATGGTACGCCGAACACATGGGCGAAAAGTCATGGCTATTCTACCAACTATGTGCAAATCACCTTTAACGATAACGTAGACTTCAATGAATGGATTGGCCGTTACGCCTGCCTGTGCGCATTAACGGGCGAACCTGTTGCCGATATTGTTATGCGCAGCATCAAGATTGACACCTGAATAATTAACAAAGTTTTGGAGGTAAAAAACCAATGAAGAAAATTCCTACCTTATATAAACGCGAGTTCAGTGACCACAAGATTACCGGAATCCATGACGAGATTACGCCGGGCTGTGAGGCGGCGCTGACGGACGAGAGCATTGCCACATTGAAGATTGACGGTGCCTGCTGCGCGATTATTAACGGCGAATTCTACAAGCGCTTTGATGCCAAGCCGGGCAGAGCAATGCCGGAGGGCGCGATCCCGTGTGACGAGCCAGACCCGATAACTGGCCACTGGCCCCACTGGGTGAAAGTGGCGGCAGATAACCCCGCGGACAAATGGTTTGTGGCGGCACGAAACAACAGCTGGGATGACCTGCCGGATGCAACCTATGAGGCGATTGGACCGCACTTCCAGAAGAATCCCTATGGGCTGGACAAGGATGTGCTGGTGCGACATGGCACGATCAGTATTGATATCCCGAACCTAAGCTTTGAGGGAATCCGGCGCGGGTTGGAGTTGGCCGCCATAGAGGGCATCGTGTTCTGGCATGAAGGAGCACCGCTGTGCAAAATCAAGCGCAAAGACTTTGGCTTTAAGTGGCCGGTGACGCAAGACGAGCTGAACGCGGAGTTTGGGGCAAATAATCCTGATCCGTGCGAGTTGGTGCGGCGAACGGCGGCCATGTACAGCAGGCATGAATTTCCGGCAGATATGACCAAGATGTTTGATGCTGAACATGAAGTCACCAAGGAGGAAACGAAGGCATGAAAATTATTGACTTCGAACGCAAGGGCAACCTGGTACGGTTCTACCTGGGTGATGATGACCTGGTGGAATGGTACGGCGATGACTGGAACGATACGCCTTATGAACACAACGCGGAGCGAGTCTATGACAAATTCATCAAAGGTTACTGCGATATGATGTTCCCGTTTGACGACCTGGTACTGGAACCTTGCTGCGGGACCTGCAACAGCGGCTGGTGCAAAGACGATATGGTGGCGCAGAAAGTGCCCTGTATTATTCAGGTGCCGGCTACAGTACATAGTGACAGCTTTGATGAAAGTTTTGACCACTGGGTAGGGGCCAAGGGCGTACATAAATTTTATTTTGGCAACCATATGGAGCCGAGCGCTATGGCCATTTTTCAATCCTAATTTTTGAATAATAACTTTAGAGATCTTTTAACTTAGAGGTGTTAGTATGAATTGCCCTTATACACAAGAGTGTGAACCTGAACTTTACAAGGCTTATATGCAAGGTTATACACAGGGTGCTACAGATGCTGGGGAAAAATTATGGGGCTTGTTTAATGAAAACAGCAAGATTGCTACCTGGACTAGAGTGGGAGAATACTACTCTGTATGTTCTAACTGTAGTTATGTACACCACGGGCATACCACGGCCCCCATTTGCCCACAATGCCACGCCAGAATGACCTGGACACAAGAATAAGGAGAAAAACCACAATGCGATTGATTGATGCTGATGCCATGCAGGTTGAATGGCTGACCAAAGAACTCGACGACAGAACTTATGACACAAACGATGTGCTTGATAGCATTGACGAGCAGCCTACCATTGACCCTGAATATAAAAGACCCGCAACTTATATCGTTGGTGAACAGGTACAAACGGAACACATTAAGGACTACACCCATACAATCGCCGTAATGTTTGAAGACATGGTAGATTATGCAGACCGCAATGGCCTTGACCGGAACGAGGTAGTAAGCGAGATGCTGCACGACATGAATGCCATGAGCGGCTATTGCGATATGAATAAATACCGGCCGTTGCCGGAATAAGGATGAAAAATATGACGGAACAAGAATACATTAAACAAGCACCAACAGCCACGATTTTTGACGGCTTAATTAAAGCAAAAAGCGTCCTGAACAGTCATAACAACATAATGGTTTCTATAAGTGGTGGTGCAGACAGTGACAATATGATTGACATTGTTGAACATCTGCGCCCCCGTGACGATAAACACCATGTTACATATGTGTGGTTTGATACGGGTGTTGAAATGGATGCCACAAAGCGGCATTTGTCATTCCTTGAAGAAAAATACGACATTAAAATCCATCGTGAGCGCGGGAAAATGCAGGTAGCCGGAGCAGTTCGTAATGTTGGTTATCCGTTTTATAGTAAGCAATTTGCCGAGTACATTGGACGCCTACAGAAACACAATTTCCAATGGGAAGATGAACCGTTTGATGTCCTGTGCGCCAAATACCCGAATTGTAAGGCTGCCCTTCGCTGGTGGTGTAACGCTTGGAAAGACGAACCGCATAAACCACTCCAGACCGAAATTGCATCTGCTAGGTTTCTTAAAGAGTTTATGATTGAGAACCCTCCGACTTTCAAAATTTCAAGTCGTTGCTGCAATGAGTCTAAGAAAAAAGTAGGAGATTCCGTGCGGAAAAAATATGGAGGAGACATCCAATTAGTCGGGATACGAAAAGCTGAAGGTGGAGCGCGTTCAACGAGTGTTAAAAGTTGTATGACAGACGGAGCGCATGGAAAGCAGTATTATCCACTGTTTTGGTGGAAAGCTGAGGATAAGACTGCGTTTGAAAATACTTATGATATAACTCACAGCGATGCCTACACAGTATACGGATGTAAAAGAACGGGATGTGCTGGATGCCCGTTCGCTGGACGTCATAACAAAGAACTTGCCATGCTTCATCAATATGAACCAAAATTGGCGAACGCTGTAGAACATATTTTTGCCCCAGCATATGAATATGCCAACAAATATCAGGAATACAAAAATATGCGTAAAGCTATGAATAAGGGGTCTTGATAATCATAATTGAATTATGGCGGGGCAGCTGGAAGCCAGTAGGCAAACTTGATCTTGAATAATTGGGTCAAGGACAATAACACCTGTATTTTTACAAGGAGATTTTTTATGGAAAATTTGCAGGTATTCAAATACGAAAATAACGATGTGCGCACGGTGGAGATGAACGGCGAGCCGTGGTTTGTATTGAAAGATGTGTGTAAAGCACTAGGAATCGCAAAATATCGTGATGTGGCAGACAGATTGGACGCAGACGAAAGGGCGCCGATTAGAGTGGACACCCTTGGCGGCGCACAAGAAATGACCTGCATCAACGAATCTGGTTTATACAACGTCATCCTGCGCAGCGATAAACCTGAAGCTAAACCGTTCCGAAAATGGGTTACGGCTGAAGTGTTGCCTACCATCCGCAAGCATGGCGCGTATATGACGCCAGAAACTTTACAGGCGGCTATCCTGAACCCAGACATGATGATTCAGCTGTGCCAGCAATTAAAAGCTGAACAGGAGAAAAGCGCCGCATTGGCCGCCACAAACAAACAGTTGGAAAGCGAGAACGCTGAAATGTCTGGCAAAGCACAGTATTTCGATGCCGTGATCGATCGGAATCTGCTGACCAACTTCAGAACCTTTGCCAGCGAATTACATATCAAACAAACTGTGCTGGTTCAGTTCCTACTAGACAAAAAGTACCTGTACCGTGATACACAGGGCAAACTCAAGGCTTATGCGGAGCGCAATGATGGATTATTTGATATCAAGGAGTTTGTTAACCGTGGCAACGGGCATGCCGGAACCCAGACCCTGATCACACCCAAGGGACGCGAGACGTTCCGGCTGCTGATGGAAGCCGAAGGACTGATTGATATGCCGGACGACGCTGAGGACATGGCCGATGCTGGTTGAAACAATTTATACGGGTATAAAGATTTGCGCTTTGGCTAGTGTGTGCGCCTATGGCTGGCTGAGAGTACAGCAGGAACGCAAAGCTGAGACGGCTAAAGAACAGGCAGAAAAAACTACATGCAAGAATTGCTGTTACTGTCGGATGATTATGACTGATAGCCGGATTGTCTGCGAACTAGAAGAGAAGCCGATAGAACAACCTGTCCATTGCACGCTATTTACAGAATGGCCTGAAGACTACACGTCCAGCTTATGTTTATACTGCAAACACTGCAAAAATTATGGCAAGTTTTATGTTCGTTGCGATATAAGCGGGTTGCGTGATAAAGCCAAAATTACCTGTATTAACTATGAAAAGCGCCGCAAATACTTCCCAGATGAAGGAGAAATACACTAATGACCAATGAAGAATTTGAAACCCGCAAGAAAGAGATTGCCAGCAACCTGCAATTATTGCTTGACGAGACGCGGCAACTACATGACTGGATTGTGCTTAACCCGGTAAAAGAAGTCACACAGGAAGACTATAAGGACTGGGAGAATTCGTTCGGTACTCTGCTTGACAGTTTCGAGATCCTAGACTGCAACTAATAAGGAGAAACTTTATGTCAAAGTTAAAAATTGCCAGTGCTATAACTCACGCTTGCGCTGTGGCCACTGCGGTATTGGCTGTTGGAGCTGCCGTACACTTTGCCCTTTACTTAGAAGCTAAAGCGCCAAAGGCTGTAGACACAGCTGCTGTATATACCACGCACAAGATCTCTTACGCATTCCTTGAAACGCGGCCGTATACAAACCGGTATGGCGGCATTTGCGGCGCTGACACATACCTGCACTGCGGAGTGACACAGGATGATGGGAACGTAAAAGAAGAAACCAAGGATGTAGATTACGTCACCATAAAATATTCTGATGAAGATTACAGCTACAAGGCCGACTTTTACGACCGCACCACATACGACAACGGATCGTTCGAAGATCGGTATACCAGCACGGTGTACTACCTGACCGACGAGATGATGCAAGACCTGGGTACCGGAGGCAGCAAATGAGCGAGGCGTGGGAATCTACAGTGGACGCTATACTGATGATTTACATATATGGACCGTTGATGCTGTTGATGTTGGGGATTAACTGTACGCTGTTGATTTTTAGCGTGTGGAAGATTGTAACAATAGCAAAACACATCGCTAAGAAATGTTACGAAAAGTTCATATGTAAAAATTCCATAAACAATAAAAACGGAAAATGAGGTAAAAAAATTTTATGGCACGACTGATTGATGCGGAGGCGTTTGAGGCGTACTGCATTGAGCGCGACCCGAAGTATTCAGAGGCCGAATGGCAGGCTTACCTGGATGGCGTACAGCGGGTTTTGGAGGCCATTGATGCGGCACCCACCATGACAAAATATGTGCGGTGTGAGGATTGTGACGAGGTGGTGAACTCCACTATACGCCCAGATTTATACTACTGCACATTGCATTACTGCGAGACAACAAAGGAGGGATTTTGTAATGAAGGGCATGTCGGATGAAAGTTATTGGGATCGGGGAGAACTGCTCTGTGCGTACGTGCGCGGCGAAAAAACGCTGGATGAAGTCATGGACACGATTGAGCTGATGCTGGCGCGGGATGTGTGGGCAACGATGGATAAGATTAACCCCATTGGCGGACATGGCCCTGCAAGCCCTTATGACGAGCCTTTGATGGCAGAAACAAACTATTCAGCCCAGCTAAGATACGAGCTGGAAACGCCTGTACGGCGGGCTAAGGAGGTGGATAAAGCACATGACAAGGCTTGAAAAATTACAAAGCGCAACGGCGGACGATCCGGCCAACCTGTTTATTATCATGGATGACGAAGGCGGGTACCTGCCGCTGCTGATGCCAATGAACCTGGTGAAAGATCCTGACAACCTGGACGAGATTATTCAGGACCAGAACAAATGGCTACAGGGCGAATATTGGCCGGGAGATTTTGGGCTTGGTTGTTTTAAGGAACCAGTAATGCCGGAACCAGCGATCTATTCATAAACCGCGACACCGCACGGTATAACATGGTCTGAGACGCGCAGGGACGCGCTGTGAACCACGACACAAGGAAATACGACATTGCAATACCTAAACCAGCAGGATGCGTTAAAAGCGCTGGGAGACGAGCTTGCAGTGTGGGACGAAGAAGACCTGGTTGAGATACAGGCATGGCGCGACTGGGATGATCATAACCAAGCAATCAGTGCCGTTACGCCATTACCTTTTGAGCTGCGACCATTATGCCCGGAAGAACTGTTCAGTACAGAAGGAAAGAGCGTGATTTTATCAGCACCGGATCAGCCAGGACTGAATAAACGAGTCGTGACCTGCAACGGCATGAAAACCAGAGGGATACACCAATGGCTTGACCTAAACGGACAGCGCTATGACCTGGGACTATTTTTGAACCGACACGTTATGGCCTGGGAGATTGTATAAAACCAGGAACGAAAAAACCAAGGAACGATCCCGCCAAAACCCATGCGCCCACACACAGTCATGAGGGACGGTTGAGCTTGGGATGCACGCAGAACAAGCGAAACGGTCGGCGGATACGAATTCCCGGAGGGCCAAACGCCGAGCAAAAGTACCACCTATATTTCTTTATTAAGGTTTTTCTTATTAAGCGTAAGTGAATGTTGGTTTTACCCCAGGTTTTTCGTTGTTCAAAAACGGATTGGACTGCGGATTTTGCATCGTTTCTGAACATCGTTTTCCAAAATGCGTTTTTCGAGTCGTTTTTTAAGAATTGAATGATTATTTTCGAGCTGTTTTTTAATGCGGCAAAGGAGTGTTTTTTAATGTATACGAATGGTTCCTACTTAGCAAAGCAGGTTATGCAGGTGCCGGAAGAGTTGATTTTGCGCAAGGATGTGTCGGAGTTACTGCCGGTTTACATGCTGATGTACGCAAAGTATTCGCCGTTTTACGATTTACGATTTTACAGTTATACGAGCCTGTCAGAGCTGGTCGAGCTGGCTGGAACGTTTGGGAAAGATTGCCAGCACCGCAGATATTACAACCGTGCGGCAGATGCAGTTGAGTTTTTAGAAGCATGTGGCGTGATTATGACAGAGGGGTACAACCGGGCAAAACCGACCAAACCGTTTAAGTATCGGTTCAAAGATCTGAACGAGGTGTTTGGCAAAGAAGACAAGGACGGAAAGTTTGGTTATGCTTCACTGACCTCAAACGAATATTTCTTGCTGCTAAACAGAGTGGCTACTGCCTATTCTACCGGGCGTGGCACGAACAATTTGTACCGGATCTACTGTTACCTGCGGTTGCGGTACCGCCTGTGGCAGCGTACATACGGTAAGGAAAAGATGGGGTTTGTGGCAACGTGGGTAGGATATATTAAAGCGATTTCCAAAGAACTGCACTTGGCCGACAAGACCGTATCAAACGCCATCCGGGTTATGTACCAGTGTGGGCTGGTTATCCCGTACTACGGAGCGATTGAAAAGGGAAACCTGGAATCTGACCGGCCGGAGATGATTTTGGCGCTCCCGCTAATGTGTGGCGACAACATGGTGGAGAAGGTTGTGCGCGAAACAAAGAACCGGTACCGGCGCAAACCCAACCGAGCAGGCTCCAACTGGTACCCGGCAGGCCAGACATGCGGAGCGGAGGAGGTGATGCCGGAACCGGAACAGGAACCCGCACCAGAGCCGCCGATGGAAGAGTTGTGCAACACCCAGTTTTGCGACGGGTGGGAGATGCCGCCTGATAACTACAGTGACTGGGGATTGCGTGAGGATGAAATATTCTAAGCAGAACGAACGTATATTGCCCACTTCACCTTTTCTACGAAAAATATTTTTTTGGAGGTATAAAACTTTGAACAAGAAAGAAGCTGAAACTTTGTTGATACTGACAAATTTTCTGCATGACCTGTGGCAGGGATTTAAGGCCATGGTGCTGGTTGGAAGCTGCATTGTGGTGATCCGGCTGGCGTTGCAGATGTTGGGCACTGTGGCCACGGTTGGAATTTTTGTGGCGCTGCCGGTTTTGTACGCGCTGCTGTGGGCGGCACTTTCCCGTGAGGCGTTTGATAGCGGGCGGGTTAGCATTGAAAAGATTTACAACCTGGAAAAAGCCGAGGACAAAGAGAATGACCCGGATAACAAGGAGGACGAGTAATGTTCGCACCACCACTATATATTGTGCGAAAGTTGAACCTGACCTACATTATCAACCATGACTATAACATCCAGATCAGCCAGGAGGAGGAAGAGCGCTTTTATGTAAAGCAGGGTGACAACATGCTGTTCCGGCAGATCCGGCTGCTTACATACGAGAGCAACGAGTACAACCGGTTTGTTGTGTTTGTGGATTGCGTGGGTGGCCAGAACAAGAAGGCGGCCATGAAGCGGTTGATCCAGCACGGGTTTAAGATTGGAAAGCAAGAGTTTGTGCTGAGTGAACGCAGCGCCAGTATGGTGCGGCAGGGTATCTTGAGCTTTGTGGACAGGCGGTTGGCCCACGACCTTGACGTGAGAATCACGATGGGAATACAGATCCAGGAAACAGTATTGAGTAGTTGTTAACATTGCTCCTATAACAAGTAATTGTTATTAGCAAACTCCTTTAATTGCTGGAACGCCTTTAGAGCTTAGTAGGCTACAACACAGTGATGAAACAAGCGCAAGTGTGAGAGCTAGAAAACTACCAAGATTAGGTAATCAGCAGCGAAGCTCCGAACAGGGGAACGTTCATCGACTACCGCGAATGCGGGTAAGGCATAGCGCCGAGAATGGGGAGCATCCTACTGGGATGAAGATATAGTCAGTGCATCTATGGAAACATAGAGAAATGAGGCTTGCAAAACTCGCTTTAACAATAAAGAAAAGAAGGAGGTGAGAAAACATGTTAGTTGAAAATCAGTTTGTTGAAGTCAATGGTAAGATGGTTGATGCAAAAACATTAAGTCATGTGTAAAGCTGCGCTAGAAAACAGTAATGTTGTAAAGTACAGCTTTGACGAGTACAAGATGCTTTGATATATATTGCAAGCTGAAACTTTTGCGCCTAGCGAACGCAGAAGAACAAACCAGAAATTTTACGCTTACCGCGGCCTGATGTATTCCAGCTGCCACTGCATTGAGAACTGGTACCCGACCATTGTGGTGGTGCCGGACTGTTTTGTGACGATACCAAACCAGAACATTAAATATGTATATGACCGCAAGATCCAGTTCAAAGACCGCAAGACCGGGGCTGACCGCGAGTGGGTGCAGAAAGACATTGCAGAAACTACCCGCGACATTGAGATAAATGCCTTTGACGGCTGCGGGATTGCACACCCCAAGATTATGCAGGAGATACAGCAGCGATTGGGTAGCGAAACACCCGTAACCAGTGTGGTGTGGCGTATGCCGTACTTTAAGGGCGTGCTGAACCAGATGGATTATGAGACGTTTTTTGCAGAACGCGGGGTACGATTCATCAAAGACATTTGGGGTGTGGAACACGATGTCAGTCCAGGGGCTGAACCCAAGATTATTGCCTGCGAGAGCATGTACAAGGGGTACAAGTATTTTAAGAAGACCGGCACGATTGCGGACTGGGAAGAATACTGGTACCAGTTCAAGAAGAACAAGCACTGCATTGGCATTGCAAAGTGGCAGTTTGACATTGACACAGAACCGCTATACACACGCGGCAACTATCAAATTTTGCAGGACCTGGATTTGCCGGTAGACGAGTTTGAGCATCTGGCAGATTACAGCATTGATTGGGTTGAAAAGATTGAGAACGGCGACCCGGTATACACCTACTGCTTTTTGGGTATGCTGGCTGACCGGCACAAACCGCTGAATAATTATTGCGCGGCGATTTTGAAGAACCCGGAGATGCTGAAAGAGGAGGGGGTGCGAAAATACATAACCAACCTGCTTGGAAAATATAAGGACGACATGAAGTGCGGCAAGTTGTGGCTGCGCGGAAGCTTTAAGTTCTTAGTGCCTGACCTGATTATGCTGATGGAACACATTGCCGGCCTACCTTTGAAGGGAGCGCTGGAGGCCGATGAGTTTTACAGTTTTGACAGAACAGGGACAACGCTTGGCGAACGGCTGATTGAACGCAACCCGCACATTTGCAAGAGCGAGCATGTGATCCTGAAGGGCGTGACCAACCCGCTGCTGGAAAAATATTGCGGCCAGTTGGTAAACACGTTGATTGTTAATTGCAAGAGTATTACCCCGCAGAGATTAAACGGCGCGGATCGAATGATGGTCCGGGGCTGTGGTAACACAGCATTTGGAACGGTGTGAACCCCTCGTCAGGGGTGTGGCCCATATGGGCTGCTAACAGGGAATGCCTGCCTGAGAGACGGCAGGAGAATCCTGTGGCTGGAAACGGCTGCAACGACTATCTGGGATGAGTGTACCAGGGTAAGGCTGCTATTGACACGCAGTTTGGAGCGCACCGCTGCCGGGAAACCGGTAGAAGATATAGTCTATACCTATGAAAAAACAACGTAGGTATGTACGATGGAGATCTTTGTTTGCTTCTTGACAGCCCTTTGATGATGAAGGGTGTGGATAGGAACGCAAAAATTGTAATTGACATTGAAGATAAAGTAACTGCGCTGGCGGAGAAGGACACGATCCAGAACCGCACGGCGTGCATTATGCGCAGCTTGAAGAGTTTGATTGGTGAGATTTCCAATTACGCGAGCTGCTACCACAACAAAACACCAAAAACCGAGAAGCAGAAAGAGACATACGCCCGGTATGTTGATCTGCTCTCCATAACCAACGGTGGCTTCGCCGTTGTAAAACCGCGTGAATGCCTTATCAGCAGTGTCGCCTAATAGGCGGCTAACGGTGAAACTCTTTACAACACAGCGTAAAGACAATACCGTGCCAAGCTTTGATTGCCAGTTACTGGTAATTACTGAAGGTGTAAAGACTAGGGGTGATGAGTGTAGCCCTGTAGGCCGGGAGATGATAGCCCGGACGCCAAGCGCGTGGCCATGGAAACATGGAAGAGATAGTCTGGCCTGTATGGTGACATACGGGGTAATTGAAAAACGAAAGCCATCAAGAATCGGTGGCCCTGTGCGGTGACGCGCAGTGGAAACAGCTGGTGAACCTGCAAGAGCAGGGTGTACACAGGACAAATGTGGAAACGCAGGAAATGGCGTTTTGTCTGTGTGCTAACAGGGAAACTATCATGGTTGATACAATCCTGTGCCAAGCCTTATACATATAATAAGGAAGGTCAAGAGACTAGCCCGCAAGGGATGTACGCGATCCGGTGAAAATCCGGCGTGGAAGTGCCAGCCTCTCATACACGCCAAGAGTGTGAGATGATGATATAGTCCACAAGCAAGAATGCGATTTTGCAAAAACCGGTGTGTTGTACCCGGTGCCGCGGCAGATTGCCAAGTATGGCAGACCTTTGCCGTATTTTATGAAATATGCAAGCCCGTACTACAAGCGGATGAAGCGCCTGAGCTGCGCCCACAGCAACATGAATAAGATGTGTTGGGTTATTGAAAAGTGGGCGGACGGGCTGCGCCACAAAAGGAGTGACGGGTTTGATTACACAATTATGATTGACGCGGAGGTGGGATTTAGCCAGGAGCATTTTGATGCGATTGAAAAAATCTATTTTGAGTTTAATAAAACGGTAGCCGAGCTGGCAGAAACTGAATACCATTGCCGTTACTTTGACCGGTTCAAAGATGAGCTGGAGGCTGAGGGCGTTACAAAGGAGTTTGCCGCCAACTTTGAGGTTGACTGGCAGCTGTACTATAACAAGTTCCGTGCCCGGTGTGCAGAGATTTGCCTTGACCCCAAAGAACTGGCCAACATTGCTGTGATGCTTTGCTACCAGAAATACCCCCGCCGCAGCAAGAAGTTTATGTGGGTGGTGGCCGGCACCGGCATTGTGGAGAATATCCAGCAGGTGAACATTTGCTTGCCGCAGCTGTGCGATGACGGTGAATACGAGTACCTGGGTAAGCGTTATGCCCTGGTGCCGGTTGGCAACGAACTGAACATTGAACCGATTGAAGGAGGAGAGGGGTAATGTATTACAGCTATTATTGCAATGAAAAGATGCTGCTGGATAACTTTGACGATTACAATGAAAGCCCGCGGCTGTTACGGCGGCTGTTGGCGCAGAGTGGGTATGAGCCAGATTTTTGTGCAGATATGCAGCTGGCCCATACAGACCCCAAGTACATAAGGCAGTATGACCGGTTGGACCTAATCCAGCAGTACAAGAAAAAACAGCTGAAGAAGTGTGGACTGCGGCAGGTTGACAAGATTTGCCTTTATGAGAGCGACCTGACTTACATCCGGCTGGCGATCCGTACTTATGGGCTGACGCAGCGACAGGTGAAGGTTTTGCTTGGCGTGATTGTTATGTGCCGGCTGAATGGTAGTGACACGCTGGATCTGATGAATCGATACAGGATCAAACAGTTTTGCTCTTGCTTTGGGCGAGATGTGACAGCGATACACATTGATGGCGCGAACTGGTGGGACGGTTATGAAGCGCCGGTGGAGCTGGATGTGCTGAGTGACAAGTGTGGTATATTGAACCGAATTACTTGCAAGCCGGGTCCGGGAAGGATTGGCTGTTTGTATGAGTACCCGTTTTATGATCACAAAAGCGAAGGTGTTTACTGCTGGGATGTGACGGCAGAGAACAACCGGTTGGATATGGATAAATTGTGCGCAGAGATTGGGCTGTTTGACAACCGGTACTGCGAAAAGTGTGGGGAAGAGATTGCGTGGAATGCCAAGGCACACTACTGCAAGACCTGCGCGGAATTGGAGAAAAACGCCAAGACATTGGCCCGCGTGACCCGATATAGAAACAAAAATAATACCTTGTAACGCTTGAAGCTGAAAACCCCCTATATATGATTATAGAGGGTGGAGTGCCCCTGACCATTATGGCCGGGGGTTCTTTTATTCTCAGATTATTTTTTTATAAGGAGATTTTTGAAGATGATTGTTATTTCTAAGGAAGAAGCAAAAATGTTGCGCAAGAAGTTCCCCGGTGTGCATATGGTTACGACCGTGAACAAAACGATGGTGGACGAGCTGCCGTATGTGCTGCAGGCTTTGCCCAACAACTATTTTGCGCAGGAAGCTTTGGCTGAGATGGAGCGTGACCAGCGCCGCACCGGAATTGTGAATACACGGGGTGACGTGAATGCTTGAACTGCACAAGCTTGCCAAGGAAACTGACAATGAATACATCTACCGCATTTGTGCTGCCAAGGACCAGATTGGCACCTGGGACGATGTGGCGGATGTGATCAATAAAGAGCTGGGCCAGGACAAGGATGAGTGTGTATACCGCAAGAACTGGAAGGCGTTCAGCATGCTGGCGCACGCCAGTGAAACCAACTTGAGTGATGCCCAGCAGATTTTGGGCGAGATTAAAGAGCAGCGCCGCGAGCTGGAGAAAGAAAAGGTTAAGCTGCGGGACGAGCGCAATGAAGTGAGCCGCCTGATGCGGGTACAAGCCCGTGGAGAGAGCATGCGAGAGCTGATTGAACGGCGGTTCAGCGCTTATAAGCCGGAGACTTTTGAACACATTGGGGTAGTTAGTACAGAAGCACTGACGACCGATCTGATTGTTCACCTGACCGACCTGCATGCGGGAGTCAAGATTGAGAACCTTTACAACAGCTTTGACCAACAGGTGCTGCGTGCCCGGCTGAAGCGCTATGCGGAAAAGGTGTATGTAATCCAGCAGCGCCACAATGGCCAGAACTGTTTTTTGGTGCTGGGCGGAGACCTGGTAAACGGTGAGATCCACCTGAACAACCGGTTGGAAAACAACGAGAATGTAGTGGACCAGGTAATTAGCGCTGGGGAAGCCGTGAGTTGGTTTGTGGCTGAACTGAGCCGCATGTTTGAACATGTATACATTTATAGTGTGCCGGGCAACCATAGCCGGGTGTTCCCCGCCAAGGAAGATAACCAGCACGGTGAATACCTGGACAAGCTTGTGACTTATATTGTGGACGCACGCTGTGCGGCACTTGGCAATGTAGAAACCTACCAGAATACGATTGACGAGACGATTGCGGACTTTATGGTACGCGGCCGACTGGTGTATGCAGTGCATGGTGACAAAGACACACCGGGCAGCGTGGTACAGACCTTGACTATGATGACAGGTGATAAGCCTGACATTGTGCTGATGGGACACCGCCACACCAATGCCCTGACGACTGTATACGATACGAAAGTATACGAAAGCGGCTGTGTGGATGGCGCGGACAGTTACTGCATGGATAAGAGATTGCGAAATAAACCGGAGCAGAACGTGCTGGTGGTGAATGCTTACGGCGTTGACTGCTGTTATGATATTACGCTGGATTAGAGCGTGGGATTTTTTGATGAGAGGGGATGGTTGTTAGAGTGGGTGAGTATGAGAAGAAGCAGCCCGAATACTTTTGCAGTTATTCGGCGCGGCTTACGAATTTTTTGAAGGCGTTTGGTTTGAGCTATGAGAGCCGGCAGATAAACCCCATTACCCAGACAAGCTACTGTGTGTTTAAGCGCAGCCAGAAATTGATGGATGTGGTGGAGTTTTGGAACGAGTGCCGGAACAACTTCCGTGATTATGATGAGAACGGGAACCGCGCCGATAAGGAGGGTGACTGAACATGGCCGGAAGACCGAAAGGCTCTAAAAATAAAGCTACAATTTTACGAGAAAACGCAGAAGCGCAGGCCAAGATCCGCCGCATGATGGCAGAGGACGATGGGCCTGCGTATTTTGTTTGCGCCTGTTGCGGCAAGCGGTTTATGCACCAGAAGGATAATTTTTCCCCTGCGCAGAGCGAGCTGTGGCGAGGGAATAACCATTACTTCCCGGTATGCAAAAGCTGCATGGACAAGCTGGTTGACCATTACACCCAGGCGCTGGGCAATGAGGATGAGGCCATGAAGCGGGTGTGCATGCTGTTTGACATTTATTACAGCGAGGGCCTGCTGAAAAGCACGGCAAAGCACGCCCCGAACACAAGCCGGATGACAGCTTGGATCAGACATTGCAACATGACCCAGAACCATGGCAAGACCTTTGATACCTACCTGGAAGAAATTAACGGGCGGGTGATCAATGATGTGAGCGATATCAGCGAGACACGACCAAACGGCGGCAAGGTAAGCCAGCGCATGGTTGGGTTTTGGGGGCCAGGGTTCAACGAGGCCGAGTATGTGCGGCTTGACAATGAGTACAAGGACTGGATTACCCGGTATGAGTGCTCCACAAAGGCGCAGGAAGAATTGTTCAAAGCAATCAGTATGGCGCAGATTATGCTGACAAAGGCATACCAGACGGGTGACACCAAGAAGGTAAAAGAGGCCAGCGATACTTTGCAGAACCTGCTGGGTAGCGCCAATATTAAGCCGAACCAGACGAACGATAATGCGCTGGCAGAGGCAAATACCTTTGGCACTTTGATTAAAAAGTGGGAAGACAAAAAGCCGATCCCGGAAGCTGCGCCTGAATGGAAAGACGTGGATGGGATTGGTAAATATTTCCGCACTTGGGTGACAGGGCCAATGATGGAGCTGTTTAAGATCAAGAACCCGTGGCAGAAAGAATACGAGGAAGGTATGGCACCTTATACGGCGCACCGACCTGAATATACCGGCGGAGAAGAGGAAGAGAACGAGAGTATCCGCAACGCCATTTTTGGCACCCCAGGAGAGTGAGGTGGTGCCTGAATGGTGAAGAAAACTGCAAGAGAGGTTACGGAAGATAAGACAAGCCGGATCATGAATGCCGTGGCGCTGTGGGCCAGCTTTTACCGGGCAAACCCGCAGAGGTTTTGCAAGGATTATTTGAACGTAAACCTGAAGATGTTCCAACAGATTTTGATTTATTGCATGGCGCTATGTACAAATTTTTGTTTTATAGCGGCGCGTGGTCTAGGCAAAACATTCCTATGTGCAATTTTCTGCTGTTGGAAAGCGATCTTGTACCCAGGTAGCTTGATTGTGATTGCGAGCAAAACGCGAAACCAGGGCAGCTTGGTACTGAAAAAGATTGAGCAGGAGTTGGTGCCGCGAAGCCCATTACTGCGCAGTGAGATAAAAGATATAACGATAAACCAGAGTGTGGCGAAGATAACCTTCCGCAATGACAGTGTGATTGAGGTTGTGACCGCCGCGGATACTGCCCGTGGCGGCCGTGCGAGTTTGCTGATCATTGACGAGTACCGCATGGTTGACAAGGAAGTGCTGGATCTGGTTTTGAAGAAGTTTTTGAACTACATCCGCCACCCCGGCTACATGGACAACCCCAAGTACGCCCATTTGGCGGAACGCAACCAGCAGATGTACCTAAGCTCTGCATGGTTTGAACAACACTGGTCATGGGATTTGTGCAAGGATTACTTTGTGAACATGTTTGACACCACAAAAAATTACTATTGTTTCCGATTCCCGTACCAGATGAGTATTAAGGAAAACCTGCTGCTGAAGAGCCAGGTAGAAGACGAGATGACAGAATCGACGTTTTCTGACATACGGTTCCGCATGGAAAATGAGGCGTTGTTTATTGGTACGACAGACGGCGGGCTATTTAGCTTTGACGATATTAACAAGCAGCGCAGGATCATAAAAGCGTTCTATGCACCAAACATGATTTTGAACAATAAGGCGGCTTGCCAGTTGCCGGCCAAGAAGACTGGTGAGAAGCGGATTTTGACGGTTGATATTGCCCTGATGAGTTCTAAGCGCCGCGACAATGACGCCACCAGCATCTTTTTGAACAGTTTGGTGCCCGACAGTACGGGCAAGTGTACCAGCAACATGGTGTACACCGAAAATTGCGAGGGTATTATTACGCAGGATTTGGTGCTGAAGCTACGCCGCTACTTTAAGTATTTTGAGTGTGACTACATTGGCATTGACGCAAAGGGTCTTGGTGCTCCTATTATGGATCTGCTGATGCACGAGTGCTATGACCCGGAGACGGGCGAGACATACCCACCGCTGAATTGCTGCAATAACCCGGATTTCCAGGAGCGGTGCCCCGACAAGACGGCACCCAAGGTGATTTGGGCGATCATGGGCAGCAGCCAGTTTAATAATGACGCGACAATTGCGTTGCGAAGCGGAATCCAACAGGGGAGAATCCGGTTTTTGGAATCCGAATATGACTGCGAAGAGATTTTGCGGGCGAATATTAAAGGTTACGACAAGCTTTCACCCATGGAGAAGATGGCGCTGCAGATGCCGTATATCAATACCGGATTGGCTGTAAATGAGCTGGTAAACCTGGAATATGAAGCAACGAATAATTTGATCCGTGTGCATGAGAAGCCCGGCGCACGCAAGGACCGTTACAGCAGCCTGAGCTACAACTATTACATTGCGCTGCAGGTTGAACGCATGATGAGTAAAAACTTTATGCGCAATAAGAAGATTGAAATAAACTTTAGAGCGCCCAGACTGCGGCATTAAGGAGGCGGCTATATGGAAGAAATACAGCAGAAAAAGGTCGCCATGATCAGCCCGGACGGCAAGAAAAGCTTTGTGCCATTGACGGAATTTATGAGTAAGGTGCGGTATGCGAACCTGGCAAACGTGAAGATCCGCGACCTTGAAAATAACCGCGACTACAACCCTACTTATAAAAAGTACACCAAGAGCCAGATTGTTACCTATTTGGCGAACCCGGCCAACTATGAAGTGCAGCTGCGGCAGATGAGCCAATACCTGTTCAATATTTCGAACTATTACAGACGGCTGATCCAGTATTTTGCCAACATGAGCACATTCAGTTACATTGTGGTGCCGTATGGCGTTGATTATTCCAAGAATGTGAACCTGCAAAAATTCAAAAAAGGTTACTATGCGGTGACGGCACAGTTGGAAAAGATGAACCTGCGGCACGAGTTCAGCCGGGCATTGGTGGTGGCGTTCCGTGATGATGTGTATTACGGATACGCATGGGAAACGAACGACAGCTACACATTCCAGCAGCTGGATGCAGACTATTGCAAGATCAGCAGCATTGAGGATGGTGTATACAACTTTGCGTTCAATTTTTCTTACTTTGATTCCCACAATGAGCGATTACCAAATTTTCCGCCGGAATTTACCACGATGTACAGTGCGTACCAGAAGGATTCCGGCTTGAAGTGGCAGGAGCTGTCAAGTGAGAATTCTATCTGTTTGAAAGTAAACGAGCAGACGTATGTGCCGATCCCGCCGTTTGTGAGCTTGTTCAGCGCACTGGCGGATATTGAAGACTACCGGGCGATCAGCAAGGATGCCAGCGAAGTGAATAATTACAAGGCGTTGGCGTTGGAGATCCCGGTGGGGGATGACGGTACATTTTTGATTGACTACGACCTGTGCAAAGAGTTTTACGACATGCTGTGCAACGTGCTGCCGGAGAACATTGGCGCGATTATGAGTCCGATGAAGATCAGCAGCTGGGACTTTGAAAAAAGTGGAGCTGTGAGCGGCAGTGACGATGTGGCAAAAGCCGAAAATTCGATGTGGAAGCAGGCGGGTGTAAACAACATCTTGTTTGGTGGCGGTGAAGACCCCAGCAGCTCTACGCTGAGCCTTTCTACTGTGAATGACCAGATGATTGTGTTTGCGATGATGCGGCAGATTGAACGCTGGATCAACCGTAAATTAAAGAGTGTTTCGACGGCAGTTAAGTTTAAGGTAAATATTTTAGATGTGACGTATTTTAACCGGCAGGAAGTGCATGACCGCCTTGTAAAAGATGGCCAGTACGGAATGCCGGTGCGCAGTGCTATTATGGCGACAAGCGGATACAGCCCAAGCGATGTGGAAAACATGCAGTACCTGGAAAACACGGTATTGAACCTGGCGGCCAATGAGGTACCGCTGATAAGCTCCAACACGCAGAGCGCTGCTGACAGTGATGCCGCGACAGATGAAGGCGGACGCCCCACCAATGCAAGTGAGGGTAAGGCGCTGACAGACGCAGGCGAGAACAGCAGCGAGGAAGACCTGGCGACAGGAGGCTGATTGAGCGATGAAGCGTGAAGTTAAAGTACGCGGCCATGACGTGGTACTATATTTGCTGCGCCAGAAAAAGAAGCTGGTACGGGAAGAGCGCGACAGTGGCGGCCATACAGTATATATTTTTGAACTTGACGACGATGATTTGAAGGCTGTGCAGGAGTTTGCCGCACAGCAGAAAAAACGAAATTACTTTTGAGAGACCGCTATGCAAGCGGCCTTTTTTAGTTTACGGGGTGATTGGATGTGAGTGAGCGGTTGAACCGCCTGCCAATTACCTTTGAAAAAACCGGAGAAGTGATGGGTAAAGATACGCGTTTTATTAACGTGACGATTGATGTGCTGCATACTGGCGGCAACCTGAACGGATCGCGGTTTGAAAAAGAGGTAGTTGACCGGGCAGCAAAGAGTATTGCGAATACCCCGATCCTTGGATACATTGAGCAGAATGACGATGATGAGCTTGATTTTAAGGGCCACGAACATGAGCTGATTGTGGACGAGGACGGGATTCGATATGTATATGCCGGCAGCGCTTACGGTGTGATACCGGAAAGCTGCAACCCGCGCTGGGTAAGCCGGGATGACGGCACAGGAAAAACACGGGAATATTTGCGCGTTGACGGGTTGCTGTGGACCAAGTTTGACGATTCCTGTGGGATTTTTGAGCGGGATGTGGTGAAAGGGCAGAGCATGGAGATCACCAACATGGAAGGCTATGTGGATAAAGACGGCTACTATGTTGTGCAGAATTTTGATTTTGATGGCTGTTGCGTGCTTTCCACCACTGACCCGCAAATCCGACCAGCAATGACGGGCAGCACAGTTACGGCGAATTTTACCGCCGCGACGATTGCAAGCCAGGTTAAGGATATGCTGGCGGAATACACAGCTTTACAGAGATCTGAATCCTCCAAGGAGGCTCAGATAGATAATTTTGCGAAAGGAGACGATTGCTTGAAAGAAAAAGAAGAAATTCTGGCTTCTTACGGCATTGACGCTTCTACGCTGGAGTTCTCTTTGGAGGAAATTACCATTGAGGAACTGAAAGCGAAGTGTGAAGAGATGGCTGCAGCAAAATCTGCCGAGCCGGAAGAGCCGCAGGGTGAACCGGAAAGTGAGCCTGCCGCAGAGCCTGCTGCTGAACCTGCAGAACCGGAACCCGCTGCGGAACCGGAAGGCGGCGAACCTGCTGCGGATTACAGCCTGAACCTGTGCGACAAGCTGAACGAAGTAAACGAGGCCATTAGCGCTGAAACCATGATTGACCCGTGGGGCTATGAAGTGAGCCGCTATTGGCTGCAGGACGTGCAGGATGACCTTGCTGTTGTGATGGATTGCCAGGATTGGAAGATCTACAGCTTTACCTTTACCATGGATGGCGACAACGTGAAAGTTGATTTTGCCAGCAAGAAACGCATGAAGGTAAAGTACGAAGCCTGGGATGAAGGCAGTGCCGATATGGGCGTGCCCGCGCTGTACAGCACCATGGGCGACAAGGCCAAAGAGCAGACCGAAAAACTGGAGGCTGCCAACAAGCAGTACAGCGAACTGAAAGCAGAGTATGACGAGATGAAGCCGAAATATGATGCTTACGTTGCGGCCGAGGCTGCTGCTGCCAAAGAAGAAGAGAGCGCTAAACGCGAACAGCTGTTTGCCGTTATGGATCAGAAGCTGGATGGCGATGCTGATTATGCAAAGCTGCGAGATAACAAGACGATGGAGTTTACCGTTTTGGAAGATGCTTGCTACAAGCTGTTGGGCAAGAAGGCCGCTGAGTTCAGTTATGTTCCGCCCAAAGAAAAGAAGGGCGAGGTAAACAAGGTACGGTTTGGCGTGAATGGCACCCAAAAAACAGAGAAGCGCTACGGCGACCTGTTTGAACGCTACCTGAAAAATACTGAAGAATAAAAAGGAGTTACATATTATGGCTAACATTAAACATGCAGTTGTTGGTACTGACGGCATGGCTGGTACCATTAACCCTGTATACCTGAAGCACGTCGTTTTTTACAAGGACGGCAGCCCCGCCGCCATTGATAACGGCAACATTATTGCGATTGGCGATGCGATCGGCCCCGAAATCTACAAGGCTGAGGCTCCCTCTGCTACTACTAAGCGCTACATGCTGGCTCTGGTTGCCGGCGTTGAGCTGTTTTATGATGAGACCCGCACCCATTACCTGACCGAGTGGGAGAACGAAGCTGACAAGCCTGTTCGCGTTTATCTGATGGTTCCTCCCGCTGACTCTTTCCGTGTTACTGCTGAAGCTTTTGATGGTGTTCCCCAGAAAGGCAAGTTTGTTGCTTTTGCTGCCAATTCTACCAAGCTGAAGATTGAGGATTCTGAGTCTGCTGACAATGTTTTTGGCGTTATTAAGCACGATCCTGTGAAGGTTGGCTTCGGCGATGGCCAGTATACCTATTACATCGTTGATGTGATCGCCTGATTTTTGTATCAGTGAGTTAGTTATAACTAATTACTGGTGTGGCCTATGCCTACACCTATCTTTATATGTAAAGGAGTATTAACATGGATGAGAAACTGATTAAGCTGGCCGTTGATGGCTACCATGGCCACCTGGGCGAATACAGCGTGAAAGACAGCCAGGAAGTTCTGCGCCAGGCCATGATTGAGGCTAATAATGGCAAGACCAGCATGAACTACAAGGATATCCGCGATGGTAAGTGCAACAACCTGTTTGCTATTACCGAAGTTCTGATTGATAAGGTCAGTGAAGAGGGCCTGAAAGGTGACGAGTTCTTTACCAATTTTATTGAGGACCGCAACACCTCTCTGGGCGATACCAACATTTTCCATACCACCAAGCCGTGCCTGCTGACCGTTGCTGACATTGCTGAAGGTAGCCAGGCTGTGCGCCGCCAGCGCCTGGAAGCCGGCCAGGACATTACCGTGAACACCCAGCTGCGTGCTGTGAAGGTTTACGAGGAAATGAACCGCGTGCTGGCTGGCCGCATTGACTTTAATGACCTGGTTGACACCGTTGGCCGCAGCTTTACCCAGTACGATCTGGACAGCGCTTATCTGGCATGGACCAGCATGTTCACCAAGCTGGACCCCGTTTATACCCAGAGCGGTTCTTACAACGAGGACAAGCTGCTGGACCTGATTGAGCACATTGAGGCTTCTACCGGCGACACCGCTACGATTGTTGGCACCCGTAAGGCACTGCGCAAGATTACCACTGCCACCATGGGTGAGCAGGCCAAGAGCGACCTGTACAGCATGGGCTACCTGGGCCACATTGCTGGCACCCCGCTGGTTGCCATGAAGCAGCGCCACAAGATCGGCTCCACTGAGTTTATTCTGCCTGACGACACCGTTTACATTTTTGCCGGTGACACCAAGCCCGTGAAGCGCGTTACTGAGGGTGAAGTTACCATGCTGATGGGCGACCCGATGAACAAGGCCGACCTGACCCAGGAATTCCTGATGACCAAGCGCACCGGTGTTTCTATCATTCTGGACCGCGACTTTGGTAGCTACAAGTTTGCCTGATAAGGTTTTGAGCTGAACGATACCCCTGCCGCAAGGCGGGGTTCTTTTTTATATAAGGAATATTTTGGAGGTATGTTTTGGCAACTGCGAAGATTACCAATGAGACCATGGTGGAATGCAAGAACGGCACCCATGGCAACTTGTTTTATGCTTCGACCCGCAACCCCGGCTACACCGTTGAGTGGACCGAGTTTGGCGAGGTGCAGGAGATGGACTACGCCGAGCTGCTTGTAATGCGTGGCAGCCAGCCGCGGTTTTTCCGTGATAACTGGATTTTGATTGAGGACGCCAACGTATTGCGCAAGCTGGGTGTGGAACGTTATTACAAGAATGCGCTGACCACGGAGAACTTTGACGAGGTATTTAAGTGGACCCCGGATGAGATCCGCGAGAAGGTGCCCAAGATGAGCGAGGGGATGCGCGACAGCATCCGTATCCGCGCAAAGGAGATGCTGAAAGCAGACCAGCTGGACAGCCGTGCCATGATTAAAGCATTGAACGATGTGCTGGATTGCGATTTGGAAGAATCCGTTGCGTTGGAGGCACCCAAGAAACCCAGAACCCGCAAGAGCGGCGTTGAGATTGTGACGATCGGCGGAACCGAAGAATAATGAGAGGAATGGTGCGGGCCAATGGGCACAAGATACGAGGAAGTTTATGAGCGTTACCGTGGCCAAGTCCGCAACTATGAGTTCCTGGACTACGATGCGGTGACAAGAGAAGCAATGCAGCTAGATCTTTTGAAGATGGCGATCAGCGATTTTGAGGATGTGTGCAAACAGGACCTGAATGATAGGGAAGATGACCTGCTGGAGTTCAACATTACGCTGACGAACCGCGAGAAGGATATTTTGGCACTGGGCATGATTGTGCATTTTGTGCGCCAGTATGTTTATAACACAGACGCATTGCAGAACGGATTGAGCACAAAGGATTTTACGTTGTTTTCGCCAGCCAACCTGTTGGAGAAGATGACGACCCTGCTGACCACGACAGAGCGGCAGCAAATGAAGGAGATTAACCTGTACTCTTTCCGCAATGGGGAAATTTCTAGTTTGACTGAGTGAGGTGGTAGCGTATGAACTATGAGACATATGCTGCTATGCTTTGCAGACACGGAAGTACGCGGCGTGACCGGATGGTTGAAAAGAGCAAACGGGACACGCTGAGAATGGGGCCTGACTCCCCTGCCTATAAAGAGGTAGAGATTGAGGGGGTACCCCACCACATGATGATTATTAGCAGCACGGTGACAAACCAGAAGATTATACGCACCATGCCGGGTGACAACTTTGAGATTGGAAAAATTATGCTGTTTAGTAAAAGCCATTGGCTGATTACAGAGCGTGATGCGGACGATGAAATAACCGTGCGCGGCAAAATTGAGCTGTGTAACCGGAGTATCCAGTGGCAAAACCATGAGACCGGGGAAATTATTACCCGGTGGGCGGTTGTGGACAAGCCGTATTTTTCTAACCTGAACGAAGATGTATACATGACCATTTCCAGCCGCGAATTCCAAGTGAAAATACCGTATGATGAGGAATCGGCTTTGCTGGATGTGGGGAAACGCCTGATGATGGAGCAGATTAACGGCAAGCCTAAAACTTACCGTGTGACCTGTGTGGACGCTATGACAGAACGCTATGACTGGAATGACGCCCAGACGGGATTTTTGGTTTTGAACCTTGAACAGGACCAGCATGTGGAAGAACAGGATAACGCCGAAAAGATGCTATGCGATTACCAGGAGGTAAAGCAGGCACCGGAGGATGGCGAAGTGATTATTAAATACGCGGGCGAACCCAAAGTGCGCATTTGCGGGCGTGGCAAGATTTTTAAGGCCACGATTGATGGCAAGCCGCTGCCGGGATGCACCTGGAGTCTGAGCGTTGATGATAAAACACTTGAAACAAAGGTATACCTTGCCAACAGTGTGCAGTGGAACCGGGTAACTGGGGACAGTTGCCGGGTATGCGCAGAGGATAATGCCGCGCTGAATGGAGCTACCGTGAAACTGACGGTTGTGGCACCGGACGGCAAGAGCACAGACAGCATTGCAGTAAAGGTGGTGGACGTATGAACCTGAGTGAGCTGGGAGAATACAAACACAAAGTAGCCGCCCTGCTGGCACAGGACGACACCATTATTAACCTGCTGCTTGGCCCCGTGGACGATGATACTGACACGGACGAGATGCTACTGGGCGATAAGAGCATTAGCACCGGACATATTTACGAGTTTGAGTATGTGCCGGAGATCAATGAAACGGCGGACACCTACCTGTGCATGGAGACTGTGGTGGCTAAGGCGCCGAGCGATACGGCATACAGAGTGTACCT
>ENA-UEPH01000147-UEPH01000147.1-human-gut-metagenome-genome-assembly--contig:-NODE-147-length-82239-cov-6.631557_pt1 | contig 82239 bp, 83 predicted proteins | sample MGYA00242891_ERZ507898 | MGnify/ENA primary metagenome ERZ507898 (study PRJEB26167, sample SAMN06115411) | human gut metagenome | host: Homo sapiens | place: China:Guizhou | collected 2014-10-15...
GGCAAGCTTGATTTCAGCCTTATTGATGACACGCTGGGTTTTTCCCTTATTGACGGCGAGAATCAGAACGAATTTATGGATGACAAGATAGAGGAATTACTGGTAAAAAAAGTTGACGGGGAGCTTTCTGCAAAAGAGGAAGAACTCTTGTCGCTATGGTTAGCCGAGGATGTGGAGCATGAGCGGGAGTTACGAGTGTTTATGGCGGTGCGTCAACGGCTATCCGTGTTGCGGGAGGAGTTTCAACCGGATGTTTCCGGGCGTTTACAATTTGTAAAGAGTCGGAGAAGAAAACGGATTCATTGGGGGCTTTGGTTGAGATATGCGGCAATATGGGTATTAGTTGCCGGAGTTGGTGGTTATTTGTTATGGCGTGATCGGGAAAGCGTGGAGCGAGAACACAGGATGTTTGCGCAGGTTGCTGTTCCCGGTAATGAACGGGCTTATTTGGTTTGGGCTGACGGGGAGAAGGTGGAGATTAACGAGATGATGAGAGATACGGTTTTGACAGGCACGGCTGGGGGGATCATGCGGGTGGATTCTAACCGGGTGTTACACTATGAGAGTCAGGATAGTTTGGCCAGTCGAGTCAATCGGATGCATAAGTTGGTGGTACCTAATGGTGGTGAATATCGGATCGTCTTGGAGGACGGTTCTGTTGTTTGGTTGAATTCTGCTTCGACATTGGAGATTCCGGAATATTTTGAAACGGGGGAGCGAAGGGTGAGATTGACGGGGGAGGGGTATTTTAAAGTGAAACGTGATACGAGGCGTCCGTTTTACGTGGAAACGGAACGGTTGAATGTGAGGGTATTGGGTACTGAATTTAATCTTTCTGCTTATAAGGATGACCTTTTGTCTGCGGCGACCTTGATAAACGGGGCGGTACGAGTGGTCGAATGTGGGGGTGATTCTGTGATATTGAAGCCTGGGCAACAGGCGGTTGTCGGGAAAAGAGGATTAGAGGTTCAGGAGGTTGATGTCGCTTATATCACGTCATGGGTTGACGGGAAGTTTCATTTCGAGGATGTCCGGCTGGAGGATATTGCGTTGCGGATTGCCCGTTGGTATGATGTGAAGATTTCTTTCCAACAGGAGGAATTGAAAGAGGTGCGTTTTTCCGGGGCGATGTTGAAGTTTAGGCCCTTGGGTGATTTGATCGAGATGATCGAGGCCACGAGTTACGTACGTTTTGGAGTGCAAGGTGATAGTATTGTTATTTCAAGAAGATAAAAATCGAGAAAGTGGCTAGACTTTCTCGACTTTAGTTGGTCAATTGCTTTGTTCCCTAGAATTGAGAGTCAGGGTACAAGGCTATGTATAACCTTAAATGCAAATATATGAAAAAAAATCAAGAGCCTGATCTGATATTGCAGATATGGCAAAAAAAAACGTGGAGGATGATGCGTTGGGTGGGTTTAATTTGTTTGTGGTGTTTGTTGGGTGTACCGAAAGTGGGGTACGCGCAGGTGCGACTGGTTTCGTTAGAAGTGAAGGAGACCCCGATCAAACAGGTATTACGGGTGTTGGGAAGTGAGTATGGTAAAGATTTCTTTTATAGCAACGTGCAAGTGGATATGAACGAGCGGGTGAGCGTGACGTTGAAGGACGTGACGATTGGCGAGGCTTTAAAACGGATTTTTGCAGGGAAAGAGGTGAAGTTCGAGGAGAAGGAGGATTTCGTGTTGATTTTGGAGGTGCGGGAACAAATGAAATCATCGCAGGTTCGAGAAGTGAATGGTTTCGTGTGTGATGAGAAAGGGATGCCGTTGCCTGGGGTTACGATTTTAATTAAAGGTACGAGCGTGGGATTTTCCAGCAATGTTGACGGGAAGTTTAAGTATGCCTTGGCAATGAAATTACCCGTGACTCTGGTATTTACGTCAATTGGTTATGAGAAGCAGGAAGTGGTGATCAAGGATAGCACGAAGGTTGTGAGCGTGAAGATGAAGCCGGATGTGACAGAGGTAGAGGAAGTCGTTGTTACGGGATACGCGACTATTCGTAAATCTAGCTTCACGGGAGCTTACACGGAGGTGAAGCGGGAGGAATTATTGAAGGTATCTCAAGGTAACGTGATCGCGGCTTTGCAGGTTTTTGATCCTTCGTTACGCATCATGGAGAATAACGAGATGGGGTCTGATCCGAACACGTTACCTGAGTTTTACGTGCGGGGACGTTCCGGGATTAGCGGCATCTCCGAGTTGGAGGTGTTGCAATCCGAAACATCGGAATATGCGTTGACGGCTAACCCGAATTTACCTGTTTTTATTTTAGACGGGTATGAAGTGTCTGCGGAGAAGATTTATGATATGGATCCGAATCTGATAGAGAATATAACAATATTGAAAGATGCGGCAGCAACAGCTATTTACGGTTCTCGTGCGGCTAACGGGGTGATTGTTATCGAATCGGTGGCCCCGACTGTGGGAAAATTGAACGTGACGTATAATTTGACCGGGTCTATAACACAGCCGGATTTGACTTCTTACGGTTTGATGGATGCCCGGGAAAAGTTAGAGGCGGAAGTTGCGGCAGGATTATTGGATGCGGATGATCCCCTGGGATTGGGGACTACTTATGCTTCCCGGTTGGCAGACTGGCGGATGAAGAATAATTATATAACCCGCGGTGTGGATACTTATTGGCTTTCTAAGCCTTTACGGACGGGAGTTAATCATAATCATAGTTTGAGTATAAACGGGGGAATGGAGGCGATTCGTTTCGCGTTGAATTTACGTTATGGGATGGATAATGGGGTGATGAAGAAGTCTTTGCGTGAACGTTTCAGTGTCGGGTTGAAGTTGGATTACCGGATGAAAGCGTGGCAGGTGACAAATGATGTTTCTTTTGGACGTACGGTGTCCGAGAATTCTCCTTACGGTTCTTTCGGGGATTATGTAAGAATGCAGCCTTATTTTGCCCCGTATGATTTGGAAACCGGGGAGTTGGTAGATCGTTTCCCGAAAGTTTACGGGCAAAATTCAGGGGCGGTAAATCCGCTTTACGAAGCGTTGATGGTGAATAACGAGAGTGGAAGTAATTATAATCAATTCACGAATAATCTAGGATTTAATATTACTTTCTTGGAGAATTTTTTGTTGAAAGGTACGTTGAGTATTAATTATAAGGATTCGAAAACACGAAATTTTAAAGACCCGGCTTCTGCTACTTTTGATGGCAAGGATGTTTTGGAACGAGGGACGTTGAGTGAGTCACGATCGGAGAATTTTAGTTGGGATATGAGTCTTTTGTTGAGTTATAATCGGGTGTTCAAAGATCATAATGTTAATTTGAGCGTGGGGATGAACGTGCAGGATTCTAAAAATGAGTACGAGTCAACAAAATATATCGGGTTCCCTTCTTCCGATTTGAATAAACCTCAGTATGCGAATAAATTATCTAGTAATATACCCACTTTTTCTGATAATCACACGAGGTTGTTCGGGGTGTTTATGATGGGGAATTATTCGTACAAGAATATTTATTTGGTAGATGTTTCGATGCGAATGGATGGGTCGTCCGAGTTCGGTAGTGACCGGCGTTTTGCAACTTTTTATTCTAGCGGATTGGGAATTAACTTGCATAATTATAAATTTTTAGCGGATAACGGTGTTTTTTCTCAGCTACGAATTCGAGGAACGTGGGGAGAGACGGGGAAGGTGAATTATCCTCCTTTTGCAGCTCGTCACACGTATACGGTGCAAGCTGGGGCATGGCACACAACCGGGATGGGGGCCACGCTGACTTATATGGGGAATGAAGATTTGTCGTGGGAGAAGACATCAACGTTGAATTTGGGGTTGGATATGACTCTCTTTAAACGTTATACGCTTAATTTGTCGTGGTATGACAAGGTAACGAATGATTTGATCACGGAGGTATCTATCGTGCCGTCTTCAGGTTTTACGAATTATAAAGATAATATGGGCAAAGTGAGGAACCGGGGTATCGAGGTGAATCTGAACGTGAACGCAATTCAAAAGCAGGATTGGGGGTTGAACGTGTTTTTCCGGGCGGCTCATAACAAGAACCGGATAATGGAGATTTCCGATGCGTTGAAGGAATACAATCAGAAAGTAGATGATTATTACTCGAAGTATCCTAATTATAATAAACCGTTGTTGAAATACACGGAAGGAGCTTCGTTGACATCAATCTATGCTGTTCGGTCGTTGGGAATATCTCCGGCGAACGGGCAAGAGGTTTTTCTTGATGTAAATGGAAAGGTTACGTATGATTGGAATGCGACGAATCAGGTAGTTGTGGGTAACACGGAGCCCAAGTTGCAGGGATCTTTTGGATTCAATTTCCGTTGGAAGAGGTGGACGTTGTTCACGGCAGCTTTGTTCGAGACGGGAGGTGATTTGTATAATGCGACTTTGGTGGATAACGTGGAATGTGCCGATATATGGGGGAGTAATGTAGACAAGAGGGTGTACACGCAGCGTTGGTTGGAGCCGGGGGATGTTGCCCCGTTGAAATCAATCAAGGATCGTTACCGGGTGACTCGTCCAACTTCCCGTTTTGTTCAAAAAAATCGTCTTGTGAATTGTAATTCTCTTTCTTTAGGATACGAGTTTGATCCTCACTTGATTAATCGAATTGGTTTTAGCCGGATGAAACTTCAGTTGAACATGAACGAGATTGCTTACACGTCTTCGGTAAAACGGGAACGAGGGTTAGCTTACCCGTTTGCGAGAACATTTAATTTTACCTTGAATGCAACTTTTTAAAGGGATTTAGTTATGAAAAGAACATGGAATAAAATATGTGCAGGGATCATAGCTTGTGTCACTTGTTGGTCTTGTAATGATTGGTTGGATGTGGATTCCAGCACGACCGTGACTCAGGAGCAATTGTACGGGAGTTACGAGGGGTTCCGGACAGCGATAAACGGGTTGTATTATTTGATTAGTCAACCGGATTTGTACGGGCGTGATTTGACATGGGGGGCGGCTAGTGTGTTAGGACAGAATTATGATAATCAAGAGGTGAATTCCCGTTATTGGGATCTGGCAAGTTATGCTTACGGTACTTCGAGTGCGAATAAAATCATGGATCCGATATGGAAACGGGCGTTTAACGTGATTGCCAATTGTAATAATTTGATACAGCAGGTTGAAACGAAGGATACTACGTTTTTCCCTTACGGGAGAGTGGAACGGGATTTAGTGTTGGGAGAAGCTTTGGGGATGCGTGCGTTGATGCATTTTGAGATCATGAGGTTGTATGCCCCGGCACCCGTGCAGGATGATGGTAAGCGGTATATTCCTTACGTGACGAGTTATCCTCTTCATTTTCCGGAGAAAGAGACCGTTGATTACGTGATGGGGAGGATTATCGAGGATTTGGAATCAGCAAAGACGTGTTTGGCCTATCATGATACGTTGTATAATGTGACAGCTATTAAAAGTGTGGAAGCCAGGATTAAAGCGAATATGACGACGGTGAAAGGAGGGTTGTTTTTTAACGGGCGTGCTACGCGAATGAATTATTTTGCCGCTTCGGCCTTGTTAGCCCGGGCATATTTGTGGAAAGGGGATAAGGTGAACGCTTTGCGGTGTGCTAATGATGTTTATGCCTACGGACCGGATGGTTTGTCCGGGAAGAATTGGTTCTTTTTCACGAAAGTAACCGATATGGGGGAAGCTAGTACTAAAAATGATGTGTATCGTAAGATGTATGAGGATATTTTGTTTACCGCGGTAAATCAGACCGAGTACGAGTTGTTCGAGGCAGATCGGGGGCCGGGTAGTTTTTATTATTTGAAAAATACAGATTTGCTATTTGGAGAAGATAAGGATGATTGTAGATTAAAAGTGTTGATTGGCAGTGACAATACTTCTTTAAGATGGCAAAGTCCGGATGCGTTGACCGATAAGGCTAAGGATATAATCGCGTATCAAGGGCCTTTGGCTCCGGTGATTCGCTTGAGCGAGGTGTATCATATTATGTGTGAATGTTTGGCTGACACGGATTTGCCTCGTGCGGTATCGCTTCTTCAAGCTTTAAGAGTTGCCCGTGAAGCGAAAATTCCTTTGAATGTGACGAGTAGAGATGAGTTTTTGGAAATCTTGTATAATGATATCATCCGGGAGACTTTGTCGGAAGGAGGTAGTTTTTATATGCATAAGCGCTTGGGACGGGATATGTATAATGGGGAGGAAGATCCGGTTGATATGACGGGGCGCTGGGTTGTTCCCGCACCGGAGAGTGAAACTGATATTTAATGATAGAGTGTAGAGTTATGAATAAGATATATGTTATTTTCCTTGTTTTAGTGTTTTTCTCTTGTAGTGAAGAGAATATTATGAGGTATAATGCATCGGAGAATTATATTCGCTTTACGAATGCTTACTGGGATTCGGTAAGGGTATCGTTTGTCAATTACCCGACAGAAAATTCGTTCGAGGTAAAGTTGCCGGTGGAGATTACGGGGAGTGTACTGGCTTCTGCTTTGGATTATGAGGTGGTTGTGGATAAAGACGCGAGTACCGGTATCGAGGGAACTCACTTTTCGCTGGAACGGGTGACTTTCGGGGCAGGTGTTTTTTCCGACACGTTACGGATGAAATTGAATCGTACGGCAGATATGAAAGAGGGTGAGTTTCGGATTGTTTTGCGTTTAAAAGACAATGAAAATTTCACGGTTATCCCTTCGGATTATGATTATGCCATTGTGCGAGTAAGTGATAAGATGTCTCAACCGGATTGGTGGAATCGGGGTATCGTGAACGATTATCTGGGGGCGTATAGTGATGATAAGTACACGTTGTTTATTATCGTTACGAAGCAGACGGATTTGAGTGAAGCGTCGCCAGCAGAGAAGCGTGCTTACGCTTTGCAGTTTAAGTATTGGTTGGAAGATCAGGAAAAAGCTGGCGTGACAGAATATAATGGGATTAAACTGGCGGGAATTGCAGTTCCGGTGAGAGGTTAATATTTAATGTGAAAAGTCATGAATAAAATTAGTTATATTAGTTTTATGATGGGGGTATTGATGCTGAACGGTTGTTACGAGGATAAAGGGCATTATGATTATACTCCCACGAACGGGATTACTTTGGAGGTGAATCCGTTGAATAAGACGTATTATCTGGGTGAGCGTTATTTTTATTCTCCGAAGGTGACCTACGAACAAGAGGGAGATTCCGTGAATTTCAATTATTGGTGGGAGATAACGGATAAAAAAGAGGGTGTTGCGGCTATTGACACGGCCTGTATCGGTTTCGATTTGGATTTTTATCCTAATGAGGAAAAGAGTGTAGGGGTGAGAATGTGTGCTATGGATTTGCGTACGAAGGTTGTGCATTCTTCCGCGGAGGTGAGGTTGACCGGGCAGGCGGCTTTGAGTCAAGGATGGTTGATTTTGAGCGAGAAAAGCGGTGAATCGGCTTTGTCGTATATCCGGCCGGAAATGACGGATGATAAAAAGCGTTTTTACACGGAATATCCGGATTTGTATAAGACGCTTTATCCGGATGAGAGTTTGGGGAGTGGGCCAAAGCGATTGAGGCAGATCATACATAATAATAGTACGGTTGTGGTCGTGATTCAAGAGAGCGGGTCGTTGTATCTGAATGGGGCTTCTTATGTTAAGGAGATGACCGTTGCCCAGGATTTCGTGGGGGATGTGCCTGCTGGTTTGAACGTGAAGGATTTCTTTTGGGGAAATGGGGTCGATTTTTTGTTGGATGAGAATGGAAATTTGTATTCCAGGGATTATTTTGATGATGGTAGGAAGGTTGATTTATTCACGACTCCTTTCACGGGAGTACGTATGCAGTTGGAAGGAGAGCGTTTGAATATCCGGGATATCATTTTTACCGGAAAACCCACAACGGCTTTTTTCAATGCTTTTAATGATGCGGAAAATCGTCGGTTATTGTGGTTCGGAAGCGGGTATAATACTTCTGATATCAAGAAGTTTTATCCGATCCGTATGCTTGACGTGGATACGTTGATAAATTTGAATGATTACGGGGACTGGGATTTGTTGTATATGCGTTCCGGACAGGAATCGACGTGGAGTGATATACCCACCTTTGCCCTTTTCAAGAAAGGAGATGTTGTGAAAGCTTTGAATATGCAGGTCGCTTATTTTTTTCCCACGGTAAACCCGCCATTCTCAGCAATAGCCATGTCCAGTTGTGATCAATCGAATTTTGACGGGGCGAAGTATTTGAGTGAAGACTCTAAGTTTTATCGCTTGAGGCAACGCGGGTACTTTTTCTTTTCGAGTGGAAATACGATTTATTGGTATGATTTGTCGACCAAGAAAGCTTATAAGTTTGATGAAGTTGAAGGGGGAGATGTGATCGTGGATATAGAGACCAACTCGTCGGAAACCGAGTTAGGTGTTGTGACGGCTAATGGGATTTTCGCGACGTTTACGATAAAGAATGAACATCTTTTTGACCCCACGCATTTGATTTATCAGAAAGGCGGTTTTGGTCGTGTTGTTGATTTGGAATTTAAATGGTCGAATTGGAATAAATATAATTTCCCGAGAACCGACGAGTAAAAGCTTGTCGGGGAAAGCAAGTTCGATATTGTAATCATGTGAAATTTAACGTGTAATGTTTAGGTAGAATGATTCAGTGATTGTAAAGAGGGTGGGTTGTGCGAGTGAAATTTAAAATCACTGAATCTTTAAATCGAGAATTGATAAAGGTTTATAAGAAGACCTTTAGTGGAACGTATTGTGTAAATCTTATAATAGAAATGTATGGAACAACCAATTGTGAAGGTGGAACATCTTTTTCACCGGTATTCGGTTCATTGGGCCGTTAAGGATATAAATTTGGAAATAAGTAAGAATGGTATTTACGGGTTATTGGGTTCAAATGGAGCGGGTAAATCGACCACGATGAATATTATGTGCGGGGTCTTGAAACAGACCGAGGGAGACGTGTTTATCCGGGGGATAGATGCTCGAAAACATCCGGTGGAGGCTAAACGTCTGATCGGTTTTTTACCGCAAAAGGCCCCTTTACACGTGGATCTTACGGTAGAGGAGTATTTGAAACATTGTGCCAATATGCGGGATATTCCGGGTAAACAGGTTGGAGAGGCGATAGATCGGGTTTTAGAACAATGTAATATAACACATTTTCGTAATCGGTTGATTCGCAATCTTTCCGGTGGTTACCAGCAACGGGTCGGGATTGCTCAAGCGATTATTCATAATCCTGATTTTGTTGTGTTGGATGAACCGACCAACGGGTTGGATCCGAATCAAATTGTAGAAGTTCGGAATTTAATTAAAAAGATAGCCGAAGATCGTACGGTGATTCTTTCAACGCATATATTACCAGAAGTACAGGCTGTGTGTGATCATATTTTTATGATTGAAAACGGACAATTAGTTTTCTCGGGGACAGTACGGGATTTTGATAATTATATTATTCCGAATACGATATTCGTTTCTTTACGGGAAAATCCGGGCGAGGCAGAACTAAAGGAATTGGAGGGAGTGCTTGACGTGAATTATTTAGGGGGAATTGATTATCGTCTGAAGTATAATGACGCCGTGGATGTGATAGACCGGGTGGTAGAAGCCAGTGTTCGTAAAGGCTGGCATTTAACGGAGATTCGTCAGGAAAAGAGTTCTTTGGATTCGATATTTGCAGAGTTGTCTAAAAAAAGTAAATAGTAAGTGATATGAAAAAGATATATAAATTGGCATTGACGGAGTTGCAAACCTTGTTTTATTCTCCGGTAGCCTGGTTAATTCTGGTTATTTTCTTGTTTCAGGTAGGGATGACTTATTGTTCGATTCTCGAACCGAAGGTGTTAGGGCAGGAGTTAGGACATACGCAAGCGAATTTGACAATGACTATATTTTCCGGTTGGAGAGGGTTGTTCGAGGCGATTCAACGGAATTTGTATTTTTATGTTCCCTTGTTGACGATGGGGTTGATGAGCCGGGAATTCGGTAGTGGTTCTATAAAACTTTTGTACTCTTCTCCTATCACGAATACTCAAATTATTTTGGGTAAGTTTCTTGCTATGATGGTATATGGGGGGTGCATGTTGGGGGGAATTTTTGTCGTGGTATTGCATGGTGCGTGTACTGTTCAGAATTTCGATATGCCGGTTGTTTTAACGGGTATGTTAGGATTATATTTGTTATTTTGTACTTACGCGTCTATCGGTTTATTCATGTCTAGTTTAACTTCCTATCAGGTGGTAGCGGCGATAGGGACGATCGCCATATTTGCCATGTTGGGATATGTTGGAAATTCTTGGCAGCATGTTGAGTTTGTACGGGATTTGACTTATTGGTTGGCTATTAACGGACGTGCCAGTCAATTTGTTAATGGGATGATTTGTTCTGAGGATATTGCCTATTTTGTCCTAGTTTCAGCCCTTTTCCTCTCGCTGTCAGTCTTGCGTTTGAATGCTGTCAGGCAGAAGAGTACTTTCGCAATGAACTTGGGGAGATATGTTGGGGTTTGTGTGGTGGCTCTTTTATTGGGATATCTTACGACATTGCCCGTGTTGAAGTTGTATTATGATGCTACCCGGATGAAAGTAAATACATTAACCCAGAATAGTCAGGATATAGTGAAAATGGCCGAAGGGGGAATGACAATAACTACTTTTTCGAATTTGATGGCCCCGTCACGTAATATATTTGCTTCGCCTGAAAATATAAATCGGGATAAAGAGCGTTTGTCCAAGTTCATCCGTTTTAAGCCTGAGATTAAATTGAGGTATGTTTATTATTATGATACGACAACGAACGTGGTGTTGGATCGGCATTTCCCGAATCTTACTTTACGGGAGAAGATGGCCGAGGTGGCCGAAGTCTGGAAGTTGGATACCGCGAAGGTTCGTCCTTACGAAGAGGTGGTTGCACAATACCCGGAATTGGCCGGAGAAGCAAAGAATTTTGTACGCTTGATCGAACGGGAAAGTGGAGAAAAGACTTTTTTAAGGATATACGATGATATGATGGTGCATCCGGATGAAAAAGAGATTGCGGCGGCAATCAAGCGGATCGTGATGCGGCTACCTAAGGTGGGTTTTGTAACGGGACATGGAGAGCGGGATATCAACAAAGGGGGAGATCGTGATTATCTGCGTTTTTCTTACGATAAACCGGCGAGATATGCTTTGATAAATCAGGGTTTTGACGTGTGTGAAGTTCGTTTGAGACAGGATATTCCGGAGGATATAAACATTTTGGTTATAGCGGATGTCAAGACGGCTTATTCTCCGGAGGAATATGCCGTGTTAAGTAGATATATTGACCGCGGGGGGAATTTGTTGATAGCTGGGGAGCCCCGGAGAATAGAAGCGATGAATCCGATCGTGGAACCGTTGGGGGTTCGTTTTCTACCGGGCGTGTTGGTGCGTCCGACAGAGGATTATCCGGCGGATTTGATATTGGGTAAAGCCACGCCGGCAACGGTTACGGATATCGCTTATGCTTTTACTTCTATGGTGCGTTACGGGACTGTGGCTACAATGCCCTCTTGTTGCCCGATGGAATATTCTGAGGACAAGGGATTTCGGGTAATACCGATGTTGATGAGTGATACCATTGGCGTCTGGAATGAGTTGGAGACAACTGATTTCCTGGATGATACCGTGCGACTAAATTCTGCTATCGGGGAAATAGAAAAGGCATGGCCGCTTGGTTTGGCTTTACAACGTCAGGTGGGTGATAAAGTACAAAAAATTGTTGTATTGGGAGATGCTGATTGTCTGAGTAATGGCGAGGGGAGTCGAACCCGTCGCGAAATTGCAGCTACGAATTATTTACTCATGTCCGGTTCTTTTTATTGGTTGTCGGATGGTGAGGTGCCTGTGGATACTCGTCGGGATGCGGCTCCGGATAGAAAGATTGAGATAGGAAAGGCGGGAATGCGCGTGACTACTTGGTTTTTCTGGTGGGTGTTGCCGGGATTGTTGTTGATAACCGGAATTATCGTGTGGATCAGGAGACGGGGACGATGATTGTTTGGTGATTGCCGGATAAGATTTCGTTTCTCGGAACGTGGGAAACGTTTGATTTCATGATTAATAACGTATTTAGAATCTAATTCGAAATAGGGCGGGTTTTATATCGTCGTGTTTCGAATTAGATTTAAATACAAGTAAATATTTTTTATATCTTGTACCTCTTTTTTGTCTGTTCGTTGTCTTAATCAGAGAGGATGAATGAGGAATTCGAGTATTTGATAAGTGAAACGAATGTGTAAATAAACGAGCGATGAAATGAATTTATGTGTATTTTTATTGTGTGTCGGGGCTATGTTGCCTAATAAAGAAGAGAAGAAAAAACCGGTGGATTATGTGAATCCTTTTATCGGGACAAAAAGTATGGGACATACTTTTCCGGGGGCTTGCGTTCCGTATGGTGCGGTGCAGTTGAGTCCCGATACGGAAAACGTGCCGCATAATATTGACGGGGTCTACCAGCAGGACGCGTATCGTTATTGTGCGGGTTACCAGTATGACGATCCGACGATCGTGGGATTTAGTCACACGCATTTGAGTGGGACCGGGCATTCGGATTTGGGGGATATTCTTTTGATGCCAATGGTTGGGGATGTGAAATTGCTTCCCGGGAGTGCGGAGCGGCCGGAAGAGGGGTATCGTTCCCGTTTTTCCCATGAGCAGGAAAAGGCTTCTCCCGGTTATTACGAGGTCATGTTGCAGGATTACGATATAAAAGTACAGTTGACGGCGACAGAACGGGTTGGAATACATAAATATACTTATCCGGCAGGCAAACGGGAAGGTCACGTGATCGTGGATTTATTGCACGGGATATACAATTACGAAGGGAAGGTTTTATGGGCAAACCTGCGGGTGGAGAACGATACTCTGTTGACGGGATATCGTATTACCCGGGGATGGGCCCGTACGAATTATACATATTTTGCGGTTACGTTTTCCAAACCCATAAAAAATTACGGGCATGAGAATTTTGAAGAGGTGAAGTACAGGGGATTCTGGCGTCGATTTGACGAGAAGAATAATTTCCCGGAAATGGGCGGACGGGGAATCGTGGCGTTTTTTGATTTTGATTTGCAGGGTAGTCCGGAATTGGAGGTAAAAGTGGCTCTTTCTTGTGTAAGCACGGAGGGGGCATTGAAAAATTTGCAGGCAGAAGTTAGCGGTTTGAATTTTGAGCAGTTGGCTATCAAAGCGCGGGAGAAATGGAATAAATCGCTTTCAGTGATTGAGGCGCAAGGAAACGAAGATCAGTTGAGTATGTTGTACACGTCTCTTTACCACACGATGATCAATCCTTCCGTGTATATGGATGTGGACGGGCAATATCGGGGGGTGGACCATATGATTCATCAGGCTAGTGATTTTACCAATTATACGGTATTTTCTTTGTGGGATACTTATCGGGCTTTACATCCTTTGTTTAACGTGATGAATCGTCAGCGAAACCAAGATATGGTGAAGTCCATGTTGGCCCATTATCAACAAAGTGTGCATAAGGCTTTGCCCGTGTGGTCGCATATGGGGAACGAGAATTGGTGTATGATTGCTTATCACGGGGTTGCCGTGGTGGCGGATGCCGTGGCGAAAGGGATCGAACTGGATAAGACGTTGGTACTGGAGGCTATGAAGAATAGTTCGAATGTTTCGTATTATCAAGATACCCGAGATTACGTGGAGAAGGGATATGTGCCCGTGGATAAAGATGGAAACGGGGCTTCCATTACCTTGGAGAATGCTTATGATGATTGGACGATTTATCAGACGGCAAGGATGTTGGGGAACAAGGATATGGCTGAGGAATACGGGAAACGGGCGTTGAGTTATCGGAATTTATTTGACGATCGTTTGGGCTTTGCCCGACCTCGTTTATCCAACGGGAGTTGGAAGGAGCCGTTTGATCCGTTGAACACGCACGGGGAGGGATTTATTGAGGGTAATTCATGGAATTATTCCTTTCACGTGGCGCATGATGTGAACGGGTTAATTCGTTTGATGGGGGGAGAGAAACGTTTTGTCGAGCGGTTGGACAGTTTGTTCACGATGCATCTTCCGGAAAAGTATTATGCCGATACGGAGGATATTACAGAAGAGGGATTGATGGGAAATTATGTCCACGGGAACGAGCCGAGTCATCACGTGTTGTACTTGTATGCTTGGACTTCGCAACCTTGGAAAACTCAGTTGCGGGTACGGGAGGTGATGAACCGGATGTACCGGAACCGGATTGACGGTCTTTGCGGGAATGATGATTGTGGGCAAATGTCAGCTTGGTATATATTCTCGGCTTTGGGATTTTATCCCGTGTGTCCGGGAACGGATCAATACGTGTTGGGGGCGCCTTATTTGCCCTACATGAAAATTTATTTGGAAAATGGTCATTCTTTTGAAGTGCGAGCCCCGAAGGTGAGCGACAGAAATCGGTACGTGAAATCGGTAAAGTTGAACGGGAAACCGTATGAGAAGGCTTATATTACCCAACAGGATATACAAGCGGGTGGAATACTGGAGTTCGAGATGGGTAGTAAACCCGAACGCGACAGGATTTATTCGGATGATAATAAACCTTATTCTTTGACACGATGAGAGTGAGAGTAATTGTATGGATGTGTGTCTTGGGAATCATGAGTTCTTGTGGATGCAGCGAAAAGAAAACAGTGGATTGGTCCGGTTATGACGTGGGTAAAGTAGAGTTCCGGAACTTGTCGCCTGAAACGGAAGGTGCCAGGTTATATGCCCGGATCGTGCCTAATCCGGAACAATTCATACAAGAATGTGCTCGGCAGGTATTGAACACGCTTTATTTCTCACCTCAGGACAGTATCCCGAAGGTGGAATTGATCACGTACGAATTAAAGTCTTATGATGGAGTTTCGGCTAAAAGCGGGAACCCGCCGGCGATCATGATTACTTATAGTACAGATTGGATTGAGAAAAGTTACAAGGGAGATTTGGAGCTTTTGATTCGGGAGAACCGGGGCGTGCTTTGGCATGAATTGACTCATGCTTATCAGTTGGAACCGCAAGGAATAGGTAGTTACGGGACGAATAAAACGTTTTGGGCGTTTATAGAAGGGATGGCAGATGCGGTTCGTTACGTGAATGGCGGTTTCACGCTGGACGATCGCCCCAAAGGGGGGAATTACATGGATGGATACCGGACAACAGGTTTCTTTTTGGCTTGGTTGATGCAGACCAAAGATTCGGATTTTTTACGTAAATTTAACCGCAGTACTTTACATGTGAAACCGTGGTCTTTTCAAGGTGCAATCCGGTATTCTCTCGGAGAAGGGTATGATGTTGATCGGCTTTGGGAAGAATACATGAGCGCGATGGGGGATAAGTAGGTTTTCGTTTAAAGTATTTTTAGAGTAAAAAATTATAGTGTTGTGTTTATGAAATATCATGTATTAATTGTCTGTGTTTTAGTTTGTTTGTGGCTTTGTGCGGGGATTCCTGCACAAGCTCAAACTGTTTTTGATCCCGTGGAATACGTGAATCCTTTGATGGGTACGCAATCCACGTATGAGTTGTCTGCCGGGAATACTTATCCGGCTATTGCCCGTCCGTGGGGGATGAATTTCTGGATGCCCCAGACGGGGAAGATGGGCGACGGATGGGCTTACGTGTACACGGCGAACAAGATCCGCGGGTTTAAGCAAACTCACCAACCCAGCCCTTGGATTAACGATTATGGGCAGTTCTCCCTGATGCCTGTCGTGGGAGCCCCGGAATTTGATCAGGATAAACGGGCGAGTTGGTTTTCGCACAAGGGGGAAGTTGCCAAACCCTATTATTACAAGGTTTATCTGGCCGAGCATGATGTCGTTACCGAGTTTACGACAACCGATCGAGCGGCTCTTTTCCGGTTTACTTTCCCTGAGAACGAGCATTCGTATATCGTTGTCGATGCGTTTGACCGGGGTTCGTTTGTCAAGATCGTGGGCAATAACCGGATCGAGGGATACACGACCCGGAATAGTGGAGGTGTGCCCGAGAATTTTAGGAATTATTTCGTGATCGAGTTTGACAAGCCTTTCGAGTATCGACATACTTTTGCCGATGGTAATTTGAGTGATGAATTGTCACAACGGGCGAATCATGCGGGAAGCGTGGTCGGGTTTCGCACGAGAAAAGGAGAAAAGGTACATGCTAGGGTGGCCTCTTCGTTTATTAGCCCGGAACAGGCGGAAAGAAATTTGAAAGAGCTGGGAGATGATGATTTCGATGTGCTCGTGGAAAAAGGTAAGGCGGAGTGGAACAAGGTGTTGAGTGCAATTCAAGTGGAGGGAGGTTCGCTGGATCAATACCGGGTATTTTATTCCTGTCTGTATCGTTCTGTGCTTTTTCCTCGCAAGTTTTATGAGCTTGATGCGGTGGGAAATATCGTGCATTATAGCCCGTATAATGGCAACGTGTTACCGGGGTATATGTACACGGACACGGGGTTTTGGGATACTTTCCGCTGTTTGTTTCCTTTGTTGAATCTGGTTTACCCTTCCCGGAACAAGGAGATTCAGGAGGGGTTGATCAACACATATAAGGAAAGCGGTTTTTTCCCTGAATGGGCGAGTCCGGGACACCGGGGATGTATGGTTGGGAATAATTCAGCTTCCGTTCTTGCGGATGCTTATTTGAAAGGGGTTCGGGTTGCCGATACCGAGGCGCTGTACGCGGGGGTGGTACACGGGACAGAACACGTGCATTCCAGGGCTTCTTCCACGGGACGTTTAGGACACGAGTATTATAACAAGTTGGGATACGTGCCTTATGACGTGGGAATTAACGAGAGTGCGGCCCGAACGTTGGAGTATGCTTATGATGATTGGTGTATTTATCAGTTGGCGAAGGCTTTGGGGCGTCCGAGGGAAGAAATCGACAAGTATGCCAAACGGGCTATGAATTATAAGCATTTATTTGATCCGGAGACGAAGTTAATGCGGGGAAAGAATCAAGATGGGAGTTTTATGACCCCGTTTTCTCCTTTGAAATGGGGGGATGCTTTTACGGAAGGAAACAGTTGGCACTACACGTGGTCGGTGTTTCACGATCCGCGGGGATTGATTGATCTGATGGGGGGAAAGGAGACTTTTGTCCGGATGCTGGATTCCGTTTTTGCCGTACCTCCTTTGTTTGATGCGAGTTATTACGGGGGAGTGATTCACGAAATCCGGGAGATGACCGTGATGAACATGGGGAATTACGCTCACGGGAATCAGCCGATACAGCACATGATTTACTTGTATAATTATGCCGGACAACCTTGGAAGGCGCAATATTGGTTGCGAGAGGTTATGAACCGGATGTATACCCCGGGACCGGACGGGTATTGCGGGGACGAGGATAACGGGCAGACGTCGGCATGGTACGTGTTCTCGGCCATGGGTTTTTATCCCGTATGCCCAGGGACGGATCAGTACGTGTTAGGGACCCCGCTTTTCTCGAAAGTAACAATTTATTTCGAGAACGGGAAAAAGATGCAGATCATCGCACCGGGTAACGATGATTGTCATCGTTATGTTGACCGGGTGAAGGTGAATAAGAAGGTATACACGAAGAATTATATCACTCACGAGGATTTGTTGAGTGGCGGTCGGATTGAATTCCGGATGAGCGAGCAAGCCAACAGGCTCCGGGGAATAGGAGATTCGGATGTACCTTATTCATTTTCATTGAAAAGAGAGTAGAAGAAAATTATGTCAGTCATTTAGAGGCTTCGATGGTAAATCGGAAGCCTCTTTTCTTATCTTTGCCTGAAACTAAAAATGGATATATGAAAAAAGCAAATTTGACTCTTTACACGGTAATTGGCGATTTTAATCGTGTTGCCGAATCGATGCGGGCTAGGTTTCAGGAGGTGACAAAGATGTTTACCCCGGAAGATGATCGCTGGATGATCGTGTTGCAGGATGACTCGATGATACGTTGCTCGATGATACAAGCGAGGGATCAAGCGGAACAGGTGGCCGAGCACACGGAGGGCATGGCTAATTATTTCGCGGGGGTGGAGACTTCGTTGACCGTGATCAAGGAGGAGGTAATTCGCCAGATTCAGTGTTTTAATTGTGTCGTGGGAATTGAGTTCGAACTGGATGATAACCGGGATCGGACGAATTATATCGTGAACACGTTTTATGACGTGGCGGGTGATGTAAACGGTTTTTTGCTTTACCCGAGCATGAGTCTTTTTGACAGTAAGGGGAAGTTGCTTTTTTCTGTGAAAGGGGAGAGCGAGTACGAGACTTTTCGTCCGGTAGCGAATGCGGATTTGTTGGAAGTGGATCGCCCGGAAGCCGGGAATGTTGATCTGGCACGTCGGGATCGTTCGATTGCTCGTTTGAAAGAGGCGGGAGTTCCTTACATGGAGCATTTACCTTGCGAGGTGATGGATTGCGAGGCTGTAATAAAGAGTCCGGAGATGATTGCCCGTCGGGCTGCAGCGTTGTTTGCCGTGGCGTTGTATTCCGAGGTGTTGTTGTCGGAGAATCCGGACCGGGAAGAAGCGTTGGATTACGTGAGCAAGGTGGCGGAGGCTTATCATATTGAAGATGAATTTACCCCGATGGAGCGGGAGTATCTTGATAATCCGGATCCGGAACAGCATGATTGCATCCAATTTTTGTGGCGGTACGAGTGTTGTGCCGTGTTATTATGGGCGTTAGGTATTGACGAACTTCCTTATCCTTCGGAGATTTGTAATGTTCCGTTTATTGCTCGCCTGTTTTTTGATCATAAGGATGAGGGGACGATTCTGGGGTTGGGTGAGGTTCGGAAGAGAGGGGAGATATTGGATGAAGCCGATTTGACCCTGCGCTATGATTGGGCTTGCGTGGATGCCCGTGTTAACGGGAAAGAGGCTCCCGCATCCTTGGAAGGTGGTGTGGTGATGGAGCGTCACTATGCTTTTAATTGGTTGATCGGGGGAAGTGACGGGGCAGCCTGGGATGAAATTCAGCCCACGACGTGAAAAGGGATGCACGGGAGAAAAACAAATTTAGAATTTAGAATGAAATGCGTGAGAATTGTGCGGGGAAATCACTTAATCGGAAATCATAAATCACCGAATAAACTTGGCCTTGTGCGGTTGGAATCTAAAATCTAAAATCTAAAATGGATAAGGGGGTTATCCCCTTTTTTCCGGTAGGTATTTCCAGAAGCGGGCGGGGAGGTTCTGGCGGTGTAATTTTGGGTTGGAGCGTTCTTTTATGGTGATAGCCTTGAAATAGGTCTGCCAGAGTTTCTGGAAAAGCTTCTCGTCTTGATCCATGATGCTTTCATCGAGGAATCCGGTGTGGAGATGTCCCTCTTTTTGCTCGAAATGAACTTCGGTAATGGTGGACAGGTCATAATAATAACCATATTCCCGTTTGAGGTCGTAGAGCAACCATTTTTGATCGGCAAAGCGGTCTTGCAGGTAGGGAAGCACGAGCGAGATCACGTTGTACAACGGTTTCAGGGCGGCAAAGTAGGTCCCGTCCGCTGCTTTCTGGAAGCGCAGGAATTGCATGACCCGTAACCGTTCGTTGTTGACTTTCTTCCAGACTTTTGATATTTCCAGCACGTCGGGATCGCCGAAGTTAAGTTCTATGGAGCGAGGGGCGTTCACGGCTTTTCGCATGTAACGGAACAAGAACATGTCGATCCCCGGAAGTTCGGATAACCAGCATGTCGAGAGACTGGCGAGTCCCGACGCGGAGAGTTTCTTTTGTAAGCCGTTCCATACCCGGTTACTTCTTTCTTCATCGGTGACCACCGTGTATATTTCGTCATAAAACAAAGGGGGCGGTTCTTCTTCGGCAAGCAGCATGTCGGGGAATTTTTTCATGCTGTAAGCATCAAAAACGGCGGTCAGCAACCCCTCGAATGTTTTATCGTAGCGGAATATAAACATGTTAGAATTCGTTTTTCATTTTCAATTTTCAATTAATAAACGAACGGGATGATCAGTTGGCTGTCGTCGATTTTGGTTGCCTTTCTTTGGGTCAGGATGCGTCGCACGTTTTCGGGTTTTAGCTCGTTGACCGTCCGGGTGGGAAGTTCGTGACACGTGATGAAATATTGAGCCTTTTTCAGAACGACTCCGATTTGTTTCAGGTGTGAAGTACCCAGACGGGAATAGCGGCGGGCGGTGAGAATCATCTTGGCTGATTTCACACCCAAGCCGGGGACCCGTAACAGCATTTCGTAGTCTGCCCGGTTGATATCCACGGGAAAAGCTTCCGGATGGCGTAGCGCCCAAGCCAGTTTGGGATCAATTTCCAAGTCGAGGTCGGGATAGGAGTCGTCCACGATCTCGTCAACCTTGAAGCTGTAGAACCGGAGTAACCAATCGGCTTGGTATAATCGGTTTTCCCGCACGAGGGGCGGTTGTTTCAAGGCGGGCAGGCGGTTGTCGTAGCCGTTGACGGGAACGAATCCCGAGTAGTAGACCCTTTTCATGCTGGGGCGCTTGTAGAGAGCGGAAGTGAGGTGTAAAATATCTTTATCCGAGTCGGAGGTGGCGCCCACGATCATCTGGGTACTTTGTCCGGCGGGGACAAAGCGGGGAGCGTGGCGATATTTCTTCCGGTCCTCGGCACTTTGTAGTATGCCTTGTTGTATGTGACGCATGGGGGTGAACACGCTTTGAAAGTCCTTTTCGGGAGCGAGGAGTTGTAAACTTTGCTCGTTGGGAATCTCGATGTTCACGCTCATCCGGTCGGCGTAGAGTCCGGCCTCGTTGACAAGTTCTTGGCTGGCTCCGGGGATGCTTTTCAGGTGGATATACCCGTTGAAACGGTATACTTGCCGGAGGTCTTTCACTACTTTCACGAGGCGTTCCATGGTGTAGTCGGGATTGCGCACGACACCGGAACTGAGGAAAAGTCCCTCGATGTAATTCCGACGGTAGAATTCGATGACCAGGTTGACTAGTTCGGTGACGGAAAAGGTGGCTCGCGGCAGGTCGTTGCTCCTGCGGTTGATGCAGTAGGCGCAGTCGTATATACAACTGTTGGTGAGCATGATTTTTAGCAGAGAGATGCAGCGTCCGTCTTCCGCGAAGCTGTGGCATATACCCCATCCCTCGGCACTCCCGATCTGTCCTTTTTTGTGAGAACGGGAGGTTCCGCTGGATGCACAGGATACATCGTATTTCGCTGATTCTGCGAGTATTTTGAGTTTGTTTAATACGCTTTCATCCATGACGAATGGGGTTATGGTGTTTATGCAAAGATAGAATCTTCACGTTATATTACGGGATGAAAATAGAGAATTAACATTAAAAATTGTAAGAAAGTAGGGGGCGAATCCGCCCCCTTTAAAGTTGGGATTATTCGGTTTTCCCGTAATCCGAAGTACTTTTTCTATAAACGAGGCTGCTGAAAAAGTCCTCTTTGAGAGGAATAACTACCCCCTCCGGCTCCCCCTTACACGGGGGGAGAGTTAGTAAGTTAGTGAAAATTCCTTACCCAGGGGAGGAATGATTACCAAGCGGTTTCCCCTCCTGTGTAAGGAGGGGAAAGGGGTGGTAGTTCAAAATAATGGGACTTTTTCAGCAGACTCGTTTATAGAGGAGAAAAAGGTATTTGATGTATCTTCGTGAAAAATTGTTTTATGCTAACGTCACGTTTCTATCCAGATAGACATCTTGGATGGCGTTCAGGAGTTGTACACCTTCGTTCATGGGTTTCTGGAAGGCTTTTCGCCCGCTGATTAATCCCATACCTCCGGCTCGTTTGTTGATCACGGCGGTGATCACGGCTTCTTTGAGGTCGGATGCTCCCTTGGATTCTCCGCCGGAGTTGATCAGTCCTACGCGTCCCATGTAGCTGTTGGCTACCTGATAGCGGCATAGGTCGATCGGGTGGGGAGAGGTCAGTTGGGTGTAAACTTTTTCATTCGTTTTCCCGAATTTGAGGGCGGTAAATCCACCGTTCTCGGTCGGGAGTTTCTGTTTCACGATGTCTGCCTGTATGGTGGCTCCCAGGTGATTGGCCTGTCCGGTAAGGTCTGCCGCGGAGTGGTAGTCCACGCCGTCTTTTTTGAAGTATTCGTTCCGCAGGTAACACCAGAGGATGGTCGCCATTCCCAGTTCGTGAGCGTGGTTGAAAGCCTCGGATATTTCGAGTATTTGACGACGGCTTTCGGGTGAACCGAAATAGATGGTTGCTCCCACGGCAGCCGCTCCCATGTTCCATGCTTCTTCAACCGTGCCGTAGAGGGTTTGGTCATATTGCGTGGGGTAGGTTAATAGTTCGTTATGATTGATTTTCACGATGAATGGGATCTTGTGCGCGTATTTGCGGGCCACCGATCCGAGTACCCCGAACGTGGAGGCGACGGCATTGCACCCGCCCTCGATGGCTAGTTTCACGATGTTTTCCGGGTCGAAATAGAGCGGGTTTGGTGCGAATGATGCTCCGGCCGAATGCTCTATGCCTTGGTCCACGGGTAATATGGATACGTACCCGGTGTTTGCCAGACGACCGTGCCCCAGGATGGATTGCAAACTATTTAGCGTACGGGTGTTTCTATCGGATGGCATCCATATTTCGTCAATCGTGCCGGGTGACGGAACGTGAAGCAGGGATTTGTCGATTGTTTTGCACGTGTGGTTTAAAAGGAAATCGCTTTGATCTCCCAAGATTTCGATTATTCTGTTTGTACTCATAATGATGTAGTATTATATTGTTTAGATTGAAACGAAATTAATGAGAGTTTTGTTGTGTATATGAGAAAAATAGTTTATTTTTACATTTATTAAATCAATAATTGTAATCGTGGTAAAAATATTTTATATAGTTTGGTGTTTCTTGTGCGTGTTATCGTTGCAAGTAGAGGCGCAGAAAGGAAAATATTTCGAGAAAAGCGTTCGTTTTCCCGAAAAGGCCACGTTAGAGGAAAAGGTGGATATGGCAGCCCGGTTGGTTCCCTCGAAGAAGCAGTTAGCATGGCAACAACTGGAGTTGACGGCTTTTATCCATTTCGGGATGAACACGTTTACCGGGAAGGAGCGGGGAGACGGGAAGGAGTTTCCGGTGATGTTTAACCCGGTGGCGCTGGATGCCGAGCAGTGGGTGAAAGCGTTGAAAGCGGGAGGTTTCAAACTGGTGATATTGACGGCGAAGCATCATGATGGATTCTGTTTGTGGCCGACGAAAACGACCCGCCATTCCGTGGCGGCTTCCCCGTGGAAGAATGGGAAGGGAGATATCGTCCGGGAATTGAGAAAAGCGTGTGATCGGCATGGGATGAAGTTCGGGCTTTACGTTTCTCCCTGGGATTTGAACGCGGTGAGTTACGGGGATTCTGTAAAGTATAATGATTTTTTCGTGCGCCAGTTGACGGAGTTGTTGACGGATTACGGGAAGGTTGACGAGGTTTGGCTGGATGGTGCGGGAGGAAACGGGGAGAACGGGAAAAGACAGGGGTATAACTGGAATTTGATATTGTCGACAATCAATAAGTTGCAACCGAACGCGGTGATTTCTATCTGCGGTGATGATGTCCGCTGGGTGGGAAACGAGAGTGGGCGGGGAAGAGAGATTGAGTGGAGTTCCGTGGCACTGGTGCCGAGGTGTTACCCGAACGCGGGGGAACGAAACACGGAGATGCGTCTGAACGTGTTTTCCCGAGATCTTGGGGGACGGGATGTTATCGGGCGTGCCTCCGAATTATTCTGGTATCCTTCGGAAGTGGATGTTTCTATCCGTCCCGGTTGGTTCTATCACGAGAAGGAGGACGTGAAGGTGAAATCGCTGGCGGAGTTGGTGAAAATCTATTTCCAGTCGGTCGGGTGTAATTCATCGTTATTGCTGAACGTGCCTCCTGACAAGCGGGGGTTGATTAACGAGAAGGACGTTGCCCGGTTGAAGGAGTTTGGCGATTACCTGACGAAAATGTATACCATAGATTTGGTTTCCAAGTCGTTCCGACCGTGGACGGCTAAAGAAGGCGAGGGTAAAGAGTATGCCTTGGGTAAGGGATGCGTGGTGAATACGATCTTGTTGCAAGAGGATATCAGTCGCGGGCAGCGGGTGGAAGCGTTTACCGTGGAAGGGTTGGTGAATGGCGGGTGGCAGGTGCTTGGAAAGGGGGGGACGATCGGGTATAAACGATTGTTGCGTATTCCGGATACCTCGGTGGAAGCAATTCGCATCACGATTGATAATTGTCGTAAGGAAGCGAATATATCGAGGGTGGGTGTTTTCCTGGCTCCAGAAATACCGAGAAAATAAAGTTTGTCAGGTTCGTGGCGTTTATAAAAACTTTTTTTCACGTTTTTCGTTTTAGCCATAGAGACTAAAAACAATATTTAAAACTACAGGATCTATGGCAAAAAAAGTTGCAGAACAGTTGGTGGACATGCTGGTGGAGGCCGGCGTGAAACGTATCTATGCCGTGACTGGCGATAGTTTGAACGAGATAAACGATGCCGTGAGGAAGAACGATAAAATCCAATGGATACACGTGCGTCACGAGGAGGTCGGAGCTTATGCTGCCGGGGCTGAAGCGCAGTTGAACGGGCAATTGGCCTGTTGTGCGGGAAGTAGCGGACCGGGACACGTGCATTTGATTAACGGTTTGTATGATGCTCATCGTTCGGGGGCTCCGGTGCTGGCGATTGCCTCGACAATGGCAACGGGCGAGTTCGGGACCCGGTATTTCCAGGAGACCGACACGATAAAGTTGTTTGATGATTGCAGTTATTATAATCAGGTGGCGACGACACCTTGTCAGATGCCCCGGATGTTGCAGGCGGCCATGCAGGCGGCCGTTTCCGCTTCCGGTGTCGCGGTGATCGGGGTTCCGGGAGACGTGACGGCACGGGGTGCGGAAGATATATTTTCTTCGGTTAAAGCGTTCCCTACCCACCCGTCGATATGCCCGTCGGACGAGGAGTTGGAGGCTTTGGCCGCCTTGTTGAACGGGAAAGAGAAGATCACCTTGTTTTGCGGGATCGGGGCGAAGGATGCTCATGCCGAAGTCGTGGAATTGTCCCGTCGTTTGAATGCTCCCGTGGCGTATTCTTTCAAGAGTAAGATGGAGATACAGTACGATAATCCTAACGAGGTGGGGATGACCGGGTTGCTGGGAATGCCTTCCGGGTATGACAGCATGCACGAGGCCGAGGTGTTGGTGATGTTGGGAACGGATTTCCCGTATGCCGCTTTTATGCCGGAGCATAACACGATCGTGCAGGTGGATATCAAGCCGGAACGTCTGGGAAGACGGGCGAAGGTAGCGATGGGACTCTGCGGGGACGTGAAAAGTACCTTGCAGGCGTTGTTGCCTCGTATCAAGCAAAAAGAGGCGGATGATTTTCTTCGGAAGCAGTTGAAGGGATACGAACGGGTGAAGGAAAATTTGCATGCTTACGTGGAGGAGAAGGGACAGACGGATAAAATTCACCCGGAGTACGTGATGTCGGTCGTGGATGAACTGGCGTCGGGAGACGCTATCTTCACGGTGGACACGGGAATGACTTGCGTCTGGGGCGCCCGTTACCTGCACGGGACGGGGCAACGGAAGATGTTGGGTTCTTTTAATCATGGGTCTATGGCGAACGCCGTACCGCAGGCTATCGGAGCTTCATTGGCTTTTCCGGAACGTCAGGTTTGGGCTTTATGCGGGGATGGCGGTATATCCATGTTGCTGGGAGATCTTTCGACGATCGTGCAATACAAGTTGCCCGTGAAGATTGTCGTGTTTAATAACCGTTCTTTGGGTATGGTGAAGTTGGAAATGGAGGTAGCGGGATTACCGGACTGGCAGACCGACATGGAGAATCCTGATTTCGCTCTCGTGGCCAAGGCGATGGGAATGGAAGGATTCACGGTGAACGATCCGGAGAAGGTACACGAAGTGTTGGAACAGGCTATGCGGGTTGATGGTCCGGCGCTGGTGAACGTGATGACCGATCCGAACGCGCTGGCGATGCCGCCGAAAGTGGAATGGAGCCAGATGATGGGATTCGCGCAGTCCATGTACAAGTTAATGATTAATGGACGCACGAAGGAAATACTGGACACGATCAGTTCTAATTTTAGACACATGAAGGAGGTCTGGACAAATTGAGTCAAAGGTTTATAAAGTTCATAAGGTCCATAAAGTCTATAAAGTCCGTAAAGTCTGTGGACCCCTGCGGGGCGCTTTGCTCACGGCAGCCTAGGCTGCCGTTAAACACTGTCCGAAGGACACCTAAGACTTTATGGACTTTATGGACCTTATGGACCTTATGGACTTTATGGACCTTATGGACTTTATGGACTTTATAGACTAGGGTAAACGCATTTTTTATGCGTTTGCCCGGTAAAGGAGGTTTTGTAAGTTAGAAAGATCGTATCTTTGTGCGATAAATAAAGAAATATAGTATATGATAGATTTTAAACCGATCAGGATTGAGGATAAAGAGTTGATAACGTCATATTTTCTGGCTTGCGGGAACCGGGATTGTAATCTTTCGTTCGTGAATTTGTACACGTGGCAGTTTTTGACGAACAGTCATTACGCGGTGGTGAACGATTGTCTGGTGGTGCGTTTCACGCTGGATGAAGAGAGTATCGTGTACACGATGCCCGTGGGTTCGGGGGATGTGAAAGGCGTGGTTGAGTTGCTGAAGGAACAGGCGAGAAACGAGGGGCACGTTTTGCGGATACATGGCGTGTTCCCTGAATTGGAGGAGTGGTTTAACCGGGAGTTTCCGGGGTGTTTTGACTATCGCTTGGATCGGGATTATTTTGACTATATCTATTCGCGGCAGGAGTTGGCCGAGTTGAAGGGGAAGAACTTCCAACCCAAGCGGAATCATGTGAATAAGTTCAAACGCACGTATAATTACCGCTATACCCCGCTGACGGTTGACCTGATTCCTCATTGTCTGGAACTGGAGGAAAAGTGGTGCGAGGAGCATGGTTGTGACGAGGAGGAGAGTTTGCTGAACGAGCGGAAAGCACTGAATTTGGCCCTGCGGAATTTCGAGGCTCTCGGTCTGGTTGGCGGGGCGCTTTGGGTGGATGACGAGATTGTCGGGTTTACTTACGGGGCTCCCGTGAATCACGACACGTTTGCCGTTCACATCGAGAAGGCCGACAGTCATATTGACGGTTCTTATAACATGCTGAACCAGGAGTTCGCACGACAGATACCGGAAAAGTATATCTACTTGAACCGGGAGGAGGATTTGGGACTCGCGGGGTTACGTAAGGCGAAATTGTCTTATCGTCCCGTGATTTTGTTGGAGAAAGGATATGCCGAGTTAATTGAGAATTAAAATAAACTATTGAAGATGAAAGAGTCGATGAAGAAACAGGCGGTGATGGAGTTGTGGAGACTCTGTTTTGACGATACGGAGGAGTTTATTCGTTTCTATTTCGAGAAGAAGTACCGGGAGGAGAATGCTCTGGTATTCTGGGACGAGCAAGGGGCGGCAATTGCCGCCCTGCAAATGCCTCCTTACCCGATGACTTTTGCCGGTAGGCAGATCGTGGCAGGGTATATTTCCGGGGCTTGTACTCACCCGTTGGCCCGGGCCCGTGGTGTTATGACCAAGTTGTTACGAGAGACGTTCTACGTGATGCGGGAGAGGAAGATCCCCGTGAGTATACTGATTCCTGCCAGCGAGTGGTTGTACGGGTATTACGGGAAGATGGGATACGCCACCGTTTTTGATTTTACCCCGGAGCATTACAGGATTCTGGAGAAACCGGCTTCTGATCATTTTCGGGTGGAAGCGATCCGGGATGAGGCGCTGTTAACGGATGAGGTGTTCGATTATTTTCAGAAGATGATGTGGCAACGCCCTTGTTGCGTGCAGCACGACCGGGAGGATTTCGAGACGATTGTTGAGGATTTGAGAATCAGCGAGGGGGCTTTAATCGTGGTGTATGGCGGAGAGCGGGTAGTTGGAATGGCGTTTGCCGAACCGTGGGGAAATCGTGTGTTGGTGAAAGAGGGTTTGTATGATTCGGACGACGTGAAACGAGCCGCCTTGTGGGGGGTGATGAATCATCTGGATGCGGCGGAAATCTATTGCCGGGCGTTACCCGCGGGTAAAGAAGACGAGCATCGGGGGATGGCCCGGATACTGGACGTGGAGCAGGTGTTGCGGTTGTATGCCGTGAATTATCCCGATCGGAGTTTCGTGTTAAAGGTGACTGACGAATGGATCCCGGAGAACACTGGGATATACGTTGTCGGACAGGGGGACTGTTCGCGAGATGAGGGGAAACGGGTCGAGGCGGAGCTTACGATACAAGAGTTGACGCGATTACTTTTCGGTTATCAACCGGAACGAAACCCTGTGTTGAATCCCTATTTCGAGACGTGTCAGCCTTTTATAAGCCTGATGCTGGATTAATATTTCCGTTTTGCCCCTTTTGTTTTCGAGTCGATGAACTCGTCAATTTCGTCTATGGAGAGCTTTTTCACGTTCGTGATAATCATGTTTTCCCGTAAGAAGTTCCCGTACGTGTTGCATTCCTCGATGATTGAATAAAAAATATCTTTTAAATTTGCTTCGAAAGGTAGCAGAAGCGTGAACGTGATGTATTTGTCATAGTGATCGGATTGTTCGATTTCTCCTTGATTCTTGACAATAACCAGCTCGGTTTCTTTCTTGACAATATCCCATTGGAAAGGTTGCAGGGTGATACCCTCGTTGGCGATGTACACGCAGAAGTAGCGTAATAACGTGCCGTGGCCTCCCAATCCCGTGGATACGAAAATGGCCGATTCGTCCAGTAATGTCGATTGGATGAGCATCCGTGATTGTTGTAGGGCCACGGTTGCCCACGCTTTTAACGGGGTATCCTTTTTTTGAAAAGTTTCGATCGTACGATATATAGAAATATCATTGACCGTGGAAAGTATGGCCAGTAAGGTCTTCTTCTCCTCTTCGTCGATTGTTTCGTCAAATAAGTCTTGCGCGTGCGCGATGGCTTCCTTGCTCTTGACTTTAAAATCGCCGCCTTTAATGAGTTCTTCCAGAAGTTTCATGTATTGGTGTTGAACTTTCACGTCAATCTCTTCTTCGAGAATATTTAACTGGGAACCCGCTTTTGACAATAATTCATTCACGCTTTCCCACTTTGGGTCGTCTTGATTTTCTATATGTTCTGTTTTCATACTGCAAATTTAAACTATTTGTTGATTATACGGATCAAAAAATAAAAGATTCATCGTTGTTAAGTTTAAATTCCGGGTGAAAGGAGGCGAATTGCCGTTTTCGGCACTACGGGGAACGGGATGAGACCTCGGTTTTTCATGTTAATTTCTGTATATTCGCACTGGTGTCTCCCTGGTAAGTTGCCGATAAGTTAACGATAAGTTGCCGATAAGTTGCCGATGTGGAGCGGTAACTTGTACCTGATTTTGCCTCGACGTGTTGCGAGGATACGAGCGAGAGGCCGGAGAGGCTATTTACAGGTAGGGACGAGAGGGGAGGGGCCTGAGTTCTTGTACGAAACATACATTTATGATGAATTCGTCAATTTTATTCTGTGTTTATTTAGAAAAAATAAAAATAAAGTTTTTACCTTTGTGACATTAAATACAAGATGTTTATATGTTACTGTCAGAATTAAAAACCGGTGATAGCGCCGTCATTACCAAGGTAAAAGGCTACGGGGCTTTTCGTAAGCGCTTGAATGAAATGGGCTTTGTGAGAGGAAAAGTGGTGAAAGCAGTAAAAAATGCCCCATTAAATGATCCGATTGAATATGCTATTATGGGCTATGAAATCTCTTTGAGGCGACAGGAAGCCGCATTTATAGAGATCGTTTCTTTGGAAGAGGCCAGCAATATAGTCGGGATTTCGGGGAGTGCCCGTGACGCGGAAGAAGCTTTCGCTAAACACTGGGAAGGCAGGGACAAACATATACATGTCGCTTTCGTGGGTAATCCGAATGCCGGGAAAACGACCCTGTTCAATTACATGAGCGGTTCGCAGGAACACGTGGGTAATTATGGCGGGGTGACGATCGACGCGAAGAGTGCCACGTTCCGTTTTGACGGGTACGAGTTTAACGTGGTCGATTTGCCGGGAACTTATTCAATTTCAGCTTATTCGAATGAGGAGAAATATGTCCGGGAGTATATCATGAATAACGCTCCCGACGTGGTTATCAATGTGGTAGACTCGTCGAACCTGGAACGTAATCTCTACCTGTCCACGCAATTGATCGACATGGACGTGAAGGGTGTGATCGCCTTGAATATGTACGACGAGCTGGAACGTTCCGGGGCCACTTTCGATTACCAGAAGATGGGAAAGATGATCGGGATGCCGATGGTGCCGACGGTCGGTTCGAAAGGAAAAGGCGTGAAAGAGTTGTTGCGGGAGGTGATCGAGGTGTACGAGGGAAAGAGTGAGGTCGTAAGGCATATTCATATCAATTACGGGAAAGAGATTGAAGATGGTATCGTGGCGATCCGGACGGAATTGAAGGAGGAAAAAGAGCTGATTTGCAATATGTCTCCCCGTTTCTTGTCGTTGATGCTGTTGGAGGGGGACAGGGAGATAACGGATTTTGTTCAGCGAAGCAAGTCGGCCGAGAAGATCATGCCGCTAGTAAAAGAGAATATTTGTCGTGTAGAAGCGACTTTCTCGGAGAGCGTGGAAGCGGTGGTTACCGACACGAAATACGGGTTTATTTCCGGGGCCTTGAAGGAAACTTACAAGGAAAGCCTCGTGAATCGGCGTCGGAAAACAGAATATATTGATGCTATCGTGACTCACAAGTTGTTCGGATTCCCGATATTCTTGTTGTTCCTGTTTACCACGTTTTTTGCCACGTTCAGCCTGGGAAGTTACCCGATGGAATGGATCGAGGCCGGGGTGGGAGCTTTGAGTGAACTGGTGGATGCCCACATGACGGCCGGACCGCTGAAAGATTTGTTGATAGACGGTATCATTGGCGGTGTCGGTAGCGTGATCGTGTTTTTACCGAATATATTGATCCTGTTCCTGTTTATCTCGTTCATGGAGGACACGGGATATATGGCGAGGGCGGCGTTTATCATGGATAAATTGATGCATAAACTCGGGTTACACGGGAAAAGTTTTATCCCGATGATCATGGGATTCGGGTGTAATGTCCCGGCGATCATGTCTACCCGGATGCTGGAGAACCGGAGCGATCGGATATTGACGATTCTGATCAATCCGTTCATGTCTTGTAGTGCCCGTCTCCCGGTATATATTCTTCTGGTTGGGGCGTTTTTTAGCGAGTACGCGGCCTTGGTGCTGTTTGGAATATATCTGGTCGGGATTCTGGCGGCCATCGTGATGGCGAAGTTGTTTAAACGGGTGCTTTTCCACAAGCAAGAGGTGCCTTTCGTGATGGAGTTACCCCCTTATCGTATGCCTACTTTCCGGACGACAATCCGTCACATGTGGAGCAAGGGAGAACAGTACCTGAAGAAGATGGGAGGGATTATCATGTTTGCTTCCATACTGATCTGGGCGTTAGGATATTTCCCGGTAGACAAGGAGTTGGAGGCAAAATATACCGCGCGCAAGGCGGAGGTGACCACGGCTTACGAGGCTACCATAGCTTCCGGGATTGGTAATACGGAGGTTTTGAAGACAGAACAGGAGGCTAAATTAGAAAGTCTACACCGGCAGGAGGTGAGCGAGCGGCAGGAAAATTCATATATCAGTCGTCTTGGTCGGGTCATGGAACCCGTTTGGTCTCCTTTGGGACTGGATTGGAAGGCCGGGGTGAGTTTATTGACCGGGGTGGCGGCCAAGGAGGTTGTGGTGAGTACAATGGCAGTTCTTTATCAGGGTGAAGAGGGAATGGAAGAAGATGATACGTCGACATTGCAGGCTCGGTTGAAGGAGCATGGTTTCACGCCTGTCGTTGCCATAATATTTATTGTTTTCGTGTTGCTTTATTCTCCTTGCTTTGCGGCTCTGATTGCTATAGGGAAAGAGATTGGCATGAAGTGGGCGTTCTTCGTGATGGGTTACACGACGGTACTAGCTTGGGTGGTTTGTTTCGTGTTGAAACAAATACTTGACCTGATCGTTTAGATAATTGAAAATGACAAAAGAGATTCGAAGATGCTGTGATTGCCGATTTAATGATTCTGTGATTATTAAAAACGTTGGCTTTGTGCGGATGGAATCACCTAATCTGAAATCATTAAATCACAGAATTAATTTAAATCGAAAATTGAAATGGATATACAATTGATATTGACATATTTGATCGTGGCAGTGGCCCTCGTTTTCGCGGGAAAAGGGGTTTATCGTTTGTTTAAATCCGCCAAGCGGGGAGGAGGGTGTAATTGCAATTGTGGTTGTGGTGAGAAAAAGAATAGACATAAAAAAAGCTGCTTCTAAAAGCAGCTTTTTTATATTAATGCTTGTGTCTGCGCTCGTCAGATACACTTAATTTTTTTCTTCCTTTAGCTCTTCTTCTAGCTAGAACTGCTCTACCATTAGCGGTAGACATTCTTTCTCTGAAACCATGTTTGTTTCTTCTTTTTCTGTTGTGGGGTTGAAATGTACGTTTCATTGCGATATTATCTTATGTTATTATTTTCTCACTTCGGACTGCAAAAGTAGGGATTTTTTTGATTGTGCCAAAGAATTTTGGAAAATAATCTTATCCGGCCTAACAAAGTTTCCATGTTCTCGTATACTTCCGTGAGCTTGAATGAAAAAAAGGCTCTAATATTTGTTTTATTGAAATAGATGATTAACTTTAAGCCAATTATACTAAGAGACCTATGAGACAGTTAAAAATCAGCAAACAAATCACTGGCAGGGATTCTTTCTCGATAGAGAAATACTTGCAGGAGATTGGGAAAATCGACGTGTTGTCGCCGGATGAGGAGGTTGCTTTAGCCAAGAAAATCCGAGCGGGCGATCAGGCGGCGCGGGAGCTGTTGGTAAAGAGTAACCTGCGTTTCGTGGTTTCCGTGGCCAAGCAATACCAGAATAACGGTTTAACTTTGGGTGACTTGATTAACGAGGGCAATCTGGGATTAATAAAAGCTGCCGAATGTTTTGACGAAACGAAAGGATTCAAGTTTATTTCTTATGCCGTATGGTGGATCCGACAATCGATTTTGCAGGCAATCGCCGAGAATTCGCGTTTAGTTCGCCTACCGTTGAATAAGATCAGCAGTATTAATAAAGTAAATAAGTTTTTCTTCCGCTTGGAACAGGAGTTTCAGCGCGAACCCACGGCAGAAGAGATCGCGCAGAAAATGGATATTCCCGAAAAGGAAGTCAAGGATAGCATGCGTATATCAAATCGTCCGTTATCCATGGATGCTCCTTTGACGACAGACGAGGATTCATCCAGCCTGTACGACGTGATGATCACGGGGGATAATGCCATACCGGATGCCGAACGGGAAATGAATGCCGATTCGTTGCGAACGGAAATCGACCGTTATCTGACGATTCTGGATGAACGGGATGCTTTGATATTGCGAATGTATTATGGACTGGGCGGTTATACTGCGATGTCGTTGGAAGAGATTGGAGATCGGGTCGGGTTAACGAGTGAACGGGTGCGCCAGATAAAATCAAAGGCCATCAGGAAACTGAAGAATTCGTGCCGTAGTAAACGGTTGAAGACTTATCTATAAACAGGAATATTCCATTCCTGTCGGTTGCTAGTTACAAGTTATAGAGAAACGATAACTTGACATTCGTTCTGTTTGTCTTAATTCTTTAATATTTTCAAGAACCTGTGTTTGATATACTTACAGTTTGCAACTAAAATACGTCTTTAAAGTTCATTTTTTCAACTTAATTACTATATTTGTTTCCCGTTTTTAAGGGGGTGTTTTGACGATCGAAAACGTTTGAGTGATGGATTCGATTAATCACAAACACTTGTTCTCAAGAGAGTTGGGTTAGAGGGGGAAAATATTTATTTTGAACATATAATAAAGGAAAACCTTATGGGAAATTATGAATTGAACAAAAATCTGGCACAAATGCTAAAAGGTGGGGTTATCATGGATGTAACCAATGTTGAACAGGCAAAGATTGCCGAAGCTGCCGGAGCATGTGCTGTTATGGCCTTGGAGAGAGTGCCATCGGATATCCGTAAAGATGGTGGAGTTGCTAGAATGTCTGATCCGCAGATGATTAAGGCTATTAAGAATGCCGTGTCTATTCCTGTAATGGCAAAAGTGAGAATCGGTCACTTTGTTGAAGCTCAAATTTTGGAAGCTATTGGTATTGATTATATCGACGAGAGTGAAGTGTTGACTCCCGCTGATGACTTGTATCATGTTGATAAGACAGCGTTTAAAGTGCCGTTCGTGTGCGGATGCCGTAACTTGGGTGAAGCGTTAAGACGTATTGGCGAGGGGGCTTCCATGATTCGTACCAAAGGTGAAGCCGGAACCGGGAACGTGGTTGAGGCTGTAAGACACATGCGTCAGTTGAACAATGATATTCATCAAGTGCAAGCCGCTCCGGTTGAAGCATTGATGACGCTTGCTAAAGAGATGGGCGCTCCTTTTGATTTGGTAAAATACGTGCATGAAAACGGTAAATTGCCCGTGGTGAATTTCGCTGCCGGTGGTATCGCTACTCCGGCTGATGCTGCTTTGATGATGCAGTTGGGTTGCGAGGGTGTATTTGTTGGTTCCGGTATCTTCAAGTCAGGTGATCCTGCCAAGAGAGCGAGAGCTATCGTTTTAGCAACTACTTATTACAATGATCCGGTTAAATTGGCCGAGTTATCCGAGAACTTGGGAGAACCGATGTCCGGATTGGAGATCAGTAAATTGGAGAATAAATACGCCGAAAGAGGCTGGTAATAAATAGTTTATAACGTTCATAAGGTTTGTAAAGTTTATAAAGTAATGGACCTTGCGGATGCCTTGATCGCGATAGTTCTACTGTCGATGAATCTTATCCGGGAGGACACAGACCTTATGAACTTTATAGGCCTTATGATTTTTATAAATTTATTTAGATGAAGAAGATTGGAATTTTAGGATTTCAAGGTGCGATAATCGAGCACGAACGCCAGATCAAGGCGATAGGGCATGAACCCGTGATCGTGAAGTACCCGGAACAATTGGAGGAGATTGACGCGATTATTTTGCCGGGAGGAGAGAGTACGACGATGGGGAAAATTCTTAATCGGACGGGATTAATGGAGCCTTTGCGAGGAAAGATTCTTGGCGGGTTGCCGGTATGGGGAACTTGTGCGGGAATGATTTTATTGGCAAAGGAATTGGTGAATGATACGGTTACTCATTTAGGGGTAATGGATATCGCTGTCCGGCGTAATGCTTACGGTAGCCAGATCGACAGTTTCGCCACGAAACAGGTGATCCCGGCAGTAAGTTCAAATGAAATAGAGTTGGTATTTATTCGCGCTCCCTACATAACCAGAGTGGATGAAGGAGTGGAAGTCTTGTGTGAAGTTGACGGTCATATCGTTGCCGCACAAGAAAAAAATATGCTGGTGACTTCTTTTCACCCGGAACTTACGGATAATACGGAGTTCTTGAAATATTTCGTATCCAAGATATAAAAAGAGACTGTCTGAAAAGTCAATTTACGTAGAACTACCACCCCTAGCCCCTTCTTACACGGGAGGGAAAACCGCTTGGTAATCAACTCTCCCCCTGTGTAAGGGGGTGCCGGAGGGGGTAGTGAACAGACTTTTCAGACAGCTTCTTTTTATATTATAAATTGTCATTCAACTCTTCTATACTTAGCGTTGCCGTTCCAATTTTCTTGACGACAACCCCGGCGGCCACGTTGGCGATGCGTATGGCGTTCGTGATTTCCTGGCCTGAGGTCAGGGCTAATGAAAGGGCGGCAACGACCGTGTCTCCCGCACCGCTTACATCAAATACTTCCTGTGAATGTGTCGGGATGTGCAGGATTTCCTGATTGGAAATCAAGCTCATGCCTTTCTCGCTTCGAGTCACGAGAAGGGCTGATAAACCGTAACAATGAATGATTTCTAAAGCGACTTCCTCGATTTCCCGGTCTTCATTTTTCACGGGATGCCCGATGATATCGCCCAATTCTTTCACGTTCGGAGTGATCAGATCGGCCCCGGCGTATTTCTTCCAGTTTTGTCCTTTTGGATCCACGATAACCCGTGTCCCGTGTCCTTTGGCCGTTTGGATGAGGAAGGTGCAAAGCTTTTCCGAGATCATTCCTTTCCCGTAGTCGGAAATGACGAGGGTAGGAGAGTCTTGAATAAGTTCTGCAAGGTGAGTTTGAAAGTCTTCCCTTGTTTTGTCGGGGAGTTCCAGGTGTTGTTCGTAATCAATCCGGACAATCTGCTGCCTTCCCCCGATGACTCTGGCTTTCGTGATCGTGGGCTGTTCCGTCTTGACAAAATCGGTTTTTATGCCTTTCCGGTGAGCCATGCGTTCGATTTCTTTCCCGAAGAAGTCATGCCCGATAGCCCCGCATAACGTGGCTTGTCCTCCAAGGCTTGTGATGTTGTTGGCCACGTTTGAAGCCCCTCCCAGGCGGGATTCTTCCGTCACGATGTTCACGATCGGCACGGGAGCTTCCGGGGAAATACGTTCTACCTTCCCGAAGTAATACTTGTCAAGCATCACATCCCCGACGATCAATATCTTACAATCGTTGAAATTTAGTTTCATCTTCAAATTTTAGATTTTAGATTTTAGATTGAGTGATCCGATTAATTCTGTGATTTAGTGATTTCCGATTAGGTGATTCCAACCGCACGATTCTCTCGTTCTTTTTTAATAATCACCAAATCATTGAATCGGCAATCACCGAATCTTTTCATTCTAAATTCTAAATTTTAAATTCTACATTACCTTCTCATTCTTCTCCCCCGAACATCATCAGGTAGGCTTTAATGAACTCGTTGATTTCTCCGTCCATGACAGCTTGTACATTAGATGTTTGGTAGTTGGTACGATGATCTTTTACCCGGCGGTCGTCAAACACGTAACTACGGATTTGTGATCCCCATTCGATCTTCTTTTTCGTGCCTTCCACTTTATCCCGTTCCTCTTGTCGTTTCTGCAATTCCAGTTCGTATAACTGGGCTTTCAGAAGACGCATGGCGTTTTCACGGTTCTGTAACTGGGAACGTGATTCCGTGTTTTCGATCATGATACCTGTGGGAGCATGTCGCAATCGAACTCCGGTTTCCACCTTGTTCACGTTCTGGCCTCCGGCTCCTCCGCTTCGGAAAGTGTCCCAACTGATGTCGGCTGCGTTAATCGTGATCTCGATGGTGTCATCCACGGCGGGATAAACAAACACGGAGGCAAACGAGGTCATTCGTTTGTTGGCGGCATTGTACGGGGATAGGCGTACCAAACGGTGAACTCCGTTTTCCGATTTCAGGTAACCGTAAGCGTAATCCCCCTCGAATTCAAGGGTAGCCGATTTGATTCCGGCTTCCTCGCCTTCCTGGTAATCCACGTGTTTCACCTTGTAACCGTTCAGTTCTCCCCAGCGGATGTACATCCGGTAGAGCATACTGGCCCAATCCATACTTTCCGTACCACCGGCCCCGGAATTGATCTTCATGATTGCCCCGAAGTGGTCTTCTTCCCGGCGTAGCATGTTGCGCATTTCAATATCTTCCAACACCCGGACGGTCTCCTTGTATTGCTCGTCAACCTCTTCCTCGGTAGCTTCACCTTCTTTGGCGAAATCGAAAAGCACTTGCAGGTCTTCCACGGCGGAAGTTACTTGCTCGTATCCTTCTATCCATGATTTTAATTCCCGGACTTTCTTCATCAGGACTTCCGCTTCCTTCGGTTTTTCCCACAGATCCGGATTTTGTGTTCTTAATTCTTCTTCAGCGAGTTGTACCTTTTTCCCGTCGATGTCAAAGATACCTCCTCAATGCTTCACCTCGCTCTGCCAATTCTTTGATATGGTCTATTGTGATCATTGTGTGTTAAGTTTATAAATGAAATTCGTCCCTTCATACGAAGGGACGAATGATTTGTATACATTATTTCAATCGTTATTACTCTTTATCGGGAAGTTTTTATTTACCCTATTACTCGTAACAGGACGTCCGCTCAACGTGTTCTCGATCATGTCCTGAAGTTCTTGGGCAAACGCATTTTCACCGTTTCTTCTTGCCATGTCAACGAGCATTTGCAAGGCTTGAACGCTTCTTCTCTCGTCATTTTCCAGGGCTTTCTTGCGATTGGGTGAAAGTGATCCGATGTATCTCAGCGTTTGTGCATTGTCAAGAGCCAAGGCCCATGCCAGATCATTTCCTTTCTCTTTTTCACCTGCCGCATAATATATCGAGATATAGTTCAGCAAGAAAAAGTCAGCCGGAACCTGATACAAAGGAATTTCTTCCAGTGATTTATCCAGAACTCTGACGGCTTCCTGAATCTTGGATGAATCCGTGATCTCGTTTATGATAGAATCGCTGGTGATGTGCGTTTCCGTCATGGCTTCCTGCATGAGTTGTTCGGCCAGACGTAAGAACGTGTTCCGATATTTCATCACGGCAATGGTGTTGTCGTGGAAATGGTCGATGTTCACTTTCGGGTCTTTGATATTTCCCCAAACGAATTTATTCATCAGTTTGTCATACAATATTTTTGTATTAATCCGGCCGAAGTCGTAATAAGCGTTCGTACTTTCCGATTTGATCGGAACTACCCGGTATCCGGCTCCTTCCAGTTGGAAATACTTCTCGAAGCCCATGTAACTGTCTTGTCCCATGCCGACACCGAAGTAAACGGGGCGTTCCCAGTTGTTGGTAGCCAGAATGTCGAGAACCATCAATTGAGATTTGTTCAACGTGTTACCCTTTAGTTGGATTTCCACCCGGTCAACAATCAGGGCAGAATCTTCCGGTTGAACCGTTCCGTTAGCCAGTACTTTTTCTTTATCCACGGGGATATAGAGGCTTCTGGTAGGGATATAATCGACCGCACCACCCTGGTAACGGTGTGATTTGGTTTCCGATGCATCGCTGGCAACAAATTCCATAACTTCTTTCATGCTGAATGGTTTTTGAAGCCGGTCTTCTATGGATACGAAATCCCGAACTCCCGCGTGGTATTGGTCTTTCGTGAAAGAAATAGGTACCCCGTCGCTTTCATAAGCCTTTCGTTTCATCTGGTCGATGTACCAATCTCCGGCGAGCAAACTTAAGTTCACGATACGCACGTCCCGACGGAATCCTTCCACTTCTTGGGCATACCAGAGCGGGAATGTATCGTTGTCCCCGTAGGTGAACAAGATCGCATTCGGGGCACAAGTACTCAGGTAGTTTTTCGCGTGTGCGATTGTTGCGTAACGCCCGCTACGATCGTGATCGTCCCAGTTTTGTGCTGCCATGTTCACGGGAACGGCAAGTAGGCAGACAGCGGTCACGGCAATGGCTGCATTGCGTGAATCCATCCTCTTTTGGAGTAGATCCCACAGGTATAGAACCCCGAATCCTATCCAGATGGCAAAGGCATAGAACGATCCGGCATACGCGTAGTCTCGTTCACGCGGTTGATACGGGTATTGATTCAGGTAAAGCACGATGGCAATACCCGTGAAGAAGAAGAGCAGCATGACTACCCAGAAATCTTTCTTTCCTTGTTTCCCTCGCTGGTACTGGTAGAACATTCCTAGCAGCCCGAGGATAAAAGGCAGCATGTAGTATTTATTGTTTGCCTTGTCATGTTTCAAGGTGTCCGGCATCAAGCTTTGGTCTCCCACGAGAATATTGTCGACAAAAGGAATACCCGTGATCCAGTTCCCGTAGCGGAAATCACCGTGGCCCTGAATGTCATTCTGCCGTCCGGAGAAGTTCCACATGAAGTATCTGAAGTACATGTGACCGAGTTGGTAGCGGAACATGAAACTGAGGTTTTGTCCGAAACTTGGCTTTTGCACGGGTTGCCCGTCAATCATGTACACGGGACCTTTGGGTTGTCCGACCCATTCCATGTATACCTGCGGGTCGCGGGCCTGGCTGTACATACGTGGTAAAACGGTACAGAAACGGGGATCGTATTTCACGTCTTTTTTGTAATCCACGATATCATATTTCCCAGTCTTCTCGTTTTGATAGTAAATCGGGCCTGCATCTTCTACCCCGATCACGGGTGCATTATAATAAGGTCCGTAAACCAGCGGTTCCTGCCCGTATTGATCACGACTGATGTAAGAAAGCAGTGCGAACACGTTGTCCGGGCTGTTCTCGTCGATCGGGGGATTGCTCACGGAACGGATTACTACCATGGCATAACAAGAGTACCCGATGATCATAACCACAAAACAGGTCAGGATCGTATTTACTATCGTGTGATTGTGTTTCAAAGTGTAACGGATACCGTATGTCAATCCGGCGATTAACAGAAGGGCGTAAACAATGACTCCCGAATTGAAGGGTAAGCCAAAACTGTTCACGAACATGAGTTCAAACCAGCCCGCCACGATAATAACGCCCGGGATAATTCCCCACATGATAACTCCCAGTATGACGATCGAGAGGGCCGCCGATTTGATAATACCCCATTTCGAGGTCTCGTATTTCTTGAAATAATATATGAACACGATAGCGGGAATAACCAGTAAGTTCAACAAGTGAACTCCGATCGAAAGCCCGATCATGTACGCGATGAAAACTAACCAACGGTTGGCATAAGGTTGGAATGCAACATTTTCCCACTTCAAGATCGCCCAGAACACGACTGCCGTGAACAGGGACGACATGGCGTAAACCTCGCCTTCAACGGCCGAGAACCAGAACGTGTCTGTAAACGTGTAAGTTAATGCCCCGATAAGTCCCGCACCCATGATAGCGCATAATTGTCCCATGGAACATTCACCGTCTTCTTTTATCACGATCTTTTTTGCCAGATGAGTGATTGTCCAGAACAGGAACAGGATCGTGAAGCCCGAACATAGTGCCGACATGATGTTGATCATGTAGGATTGTGTTTCAGGACTTGGGGCGAATATCGCGAATAACCGCGAGACGATCATGAATAGAGGCGCTCCGGGAGGGTGTCCTACTTGCAGTCCGACTGAGGTCGTGATAAACTCCCCACAGTCCCACAGGCTGGCTGTTGGTTCAACTGTAAGAATGTAAGTAATACTGGCCACCACGAACGCCACCCATCCGGTGACATTATTGATCAACCTGTAACTTAATGTTGGGTGATTTTTAATGTTGCACATGCTTCTCCTTAGTTTGAATTTATATTTCTTATTAATACTCAAGGGTCTAGTTAAAATGTCATGTTTCGACAGCACGAAAATAGCAATTTTCTTTTAATTTTTCTGCATTTTGTTTTGGTGAAATAAAAAAATGCTCTACATTTGCAGCGTCAAAATAACAATAGCGTTGTTGTAGCGACATGAAGATTGTCCCATTGTGTAATGGTAGCACAGCAGATTTTGGTTCTGTCAGTCAAGGTTCGAATCCTTGTGGGACAACAAACAGAAGAGGGGCCTTGCAGCGGGGAAGTTGCAAGGTTTTTTCTTCAAAGTTCATTGAATGTATGCCCAGGTGGTGGAATCGGTAGACACGCTAGTTTCAGGGACTAGTGGCCGTACGGCTGTGCAAGTTCGAGTCTTGTTCTGGGTACAAGCATCCTGATAATCGACTAATTATCAGGATGTATTTTTTTGTTAGGAACACATTTAGGAACGATCGGCGATTTCTCATCATTTTTCCCCTTTGATAAAGTATTTCATTTTATTTGTCGAGAAAATATTCATTGTTTATTATCGTGAGTACAAATATTGAATTAAATGAATAAATTATTATCTTTGTATTGATAATTTATTTGTATTGATATGCTTACTCCGAAACAAGAGGCTTTCTGTAATTACTACATGGAAACCGGTAACGCTTCCGAGGCTTACCGGAAGGCTTATTCTTGTTCGAAAATGAAAAATGCAATTATTAATGTAAAGGCTTGCGAGCTATTGCAGAACGGTAAGATTGCGGTAAGGGTTCAAGAGTTACAAAATGAGGCAAAGAATAAATTTGATTTAAGTAAAGAGAGGATTCTTGCAGAATTGTCTAGCATTGCATTCTCTTCAATTGCTGAAATGCACAATACTTGGATTGAAAGAAAAGAATTTGACAAGTTAACACCAGAACAGAAGTCAACGATAAAGAGTATTTCAACGAAAGTTATGAAAAAGAATGCCGGCACGTATGATGAGCCGGAAATTGTCGATGTTGAATATGTCAAGATAGAACTTCATGACAAATTAAAGGCTATCGAGCGTATTTGCAAGATGCTTGGTTATGATGCCCCGGAAAAACAAGAAACATCTATAAAAGTGTCAATGTCGAAGCCCCTTTCAAAAGAGGATCGGAAACGGATAGATGAAGAACTCAAAAATAATTACTGATGACGGAACAAGAGTACATGCAATACAAGCTAACGAGTTCTATGGAGGATTTCACCCGTTATTTCTTCAAGAAAAGATTCGGGCGAAAATTCGTCGTTGGTGATCATCACAAGAAAATTTTTGATGTACTCGATCGTGTGTTGCAGGGAAAGCTCAAGAGGGTTATTATAAATATGCCCCCTCGTTACGGGAAGACCGAGGTTTGCGTGAAGAATTTTATCGCTACCGGATTGGCGATAAACCCGTCATCTAAATACATTCATCTTTCTTACTCTGACGATTTGGCTCTTGATAATTCGGAAGAGGTTAGAGATTTCGTTAAATCCGAGGAATATCAAGCTGTATTTCCTTACGTGCAGATAAAAAAAACAAGCGATTCTAAAAAGAAATGGTACACGACGTGTAGCGGGGGCGTGTACGCCACCAGTGCGGCCGGTCAAGTAACCGGGTTCGGAGCCGGGAACGTTGACGATGAAGAATTGATTGAAGAAGTATCAGGTTTAGACAATGACACTCCACCGTTATTTGGCGGGGCGATAATAATTGATGACCCGATCAAGCCAGAAGACGCCACTAGCACGACCATACGAGAGAGAGTAAATAATAGATTTGATAGTACTATTGTTAATAGGGTTAACTCTCGAAATACTCCAATAATAATTATCATGCAAAGACTCCACCTCGAAGACTTGTGCGGGTATCTGATCGACAGGGATGGGAGTGAATGGCACGTTCTGTCTCTTCCCGCTCTATACTTTAATGATAAAGGAGAGGAGTGCGCTTTATGGCCGTTCAAGCAAACGGTGGAAGAATTGAAAGATATGCGAAAAAAGAACGAGTCGGTGTTTGATACGCAATATCAACAAGACCCGATGCCCAAGGAAGGTTTATTATTCCCGAAGTCTGATTTACATTTCTATGATCCTGAATTAATTGATCTATCTAAAGCTGATTACAAGATAATGTGGGGAGATCCGGCAGATAAGGGGGATGATTTTAGTTGTATTGTTGGGTATGTTATGGATGGGTATGTTTACGTGCCGGAAATATTATGCAATAATAACGGGCTTGATTACATGATCCCGGCCGTGTCGGATATGGCGATAAGACACGACCCGACCGACCTGTGTCTGGAAGGGAACGGTGGATGGATTCAAACATGTAAAGACATAAGAAATAATGTTCAAGACAAGAATGTGAACATCCGTGTTATGATATACAAAGAGAAGGGAAACAAGGAAGAGAAGATAAGTGGCCAAGCGTATTTCATAATTAATAAATTTTATTTCAGAAGCGATTACACGAATTTTCAAGAATACGATTACGCTATGAAGCGATTGACTACTTACTTGAAAAATGTAAAAGATCAAAAAGATGACATTCCAGACGTGTTATCATCGACGAGCAGGTATTTAAGAAGAAATATTTTAATAGAATGAGTATGGAAGGAGAGAAATACATAGAGATAAGATGCCCAAATTGTGGGAAACTAATTGCAAAAATACTTCACGAGAATACTGGTATGATAGAACTTGTGTGTGATAGAGGGTCGTGTAGGAATAGATTTTATGTTGTAGACACGGACGTTTATCAAAATCCTCCAGAAATAACAAAACAAATATTTAATAATAGACGATATGAAATTCCCGTGGTTCAATAAAAAGAGTGCTAAAAACAGTATCGTTAGGGATGAGAATAACAATGTGATTGTTGTGTCAAATAAAGATTTGGATTCTTATTTAGGTGTTTTTAGTCCCGCTACAATAACTAACAACGTTGTAACCCTGTTTAATGAAGTTTCGGAGGTTGCTTTCCCTATCATGGCAATATCTAATAGAATAACTAACGGGAAGTTTCAATTGAAAGATAGTAAAACCGATGCTGTTATTTATAATAACGACTCTATTAATAAATTTCTTTCCCAGCCGAATCCATTACAAACGTTTAACGATTTCATTCAACAGATCGAAATATACAAGCTGGTAACCGGGAGTGCGTTCGTGTATTCAAATACCGGGGATTTCATTGATCCCAAGTTAAGGTGGAAAATGACAGACGAGTATGTAGTGTTGCCATCTCAGGATGTTCAAATCATATACAATCAACGTGTAAAATTGTTGTCCGCTCAGAATATTACTGATATTATAGAGAAGTTTAGATTTACGGGGGGAACAACCCAGGCAGATATATCTCCATCAAATATTCTTTACCTGAAAGATATTTCTATCGGGAGTGGGCGTGATCATATCGAGGGAATGTCAAGATTAGAACGCCTGAAATATCCTCTTTCTAATCTTATTTCCGTGTACGAGGCGAGAAACGCTATTTACGTGAAAAGAGGTGCGATTGGGGCTATCGTGAGTAAAAAAGAGGATGGTTCAGGAAGCATTCCGTTGTCTCCAAAGGAAAAAGAAGAGTTATTAAAAGAATACGAGAGTACTTACGGGATTGCAGGAAGCAAGCATGCCACTATGATACCGCTAATCCCGGTTGAATTCATCCGGTTTAATCTATCAATAGAGGAATTGCAACCATTCGATGAAACTTTGCTTGATGCTATTACCATTGCTGGGGCTTATAACGTTCCTTCCGTGTTAATTCCAAGGAAAGATCAATCAACATTTTCTAATCAAGATACGGCAGAGAAATCTCTTTACGAGAATGTCGTGATCCCAGAAGCTAATAGTTTGTGTTCGGCGTTAAATACTTTTCTTGGACTTGAGAATGATGGTATGTATTTAAGCGTGTCTTTTGATCATATTCCCGTATTGCAGCCTAACGCTAAAGAAAAGGCAGATGTAAACAAAACAATATCTGAAACATGTAAAGCTAATTTCTTAGCTGGAATAATAACTTTAAACGAGTGGATCGCACAAATCGGGAGTGATAAGGTGAGCAATTCAATGTATGATAAAAGAATATTCGAAATGACTGATAAAGAGCTTGCCAAAATCGAAAGATTTATAAAATAGAATATTGTTTTAAATATAGAATTTATTATATTTGTATTGGAAAAGCACTCCAAGCGGGTCAATATACTGTAATAGGTGTATGGGCCCGCTTTTATTTTAAAACGTTTTGAAGATGGAAATAATAAACAAGAGTATTGCAACGAAAGCTAACGATGTGGACGAAAAGGGACGTGTTGTTATTGCTGTAAATGCAATTGGAAATGAGGATTCGGACGGGGATATATCTATGCCCGGTTCTTTTGACAAGACATTAAAGGAGGATTTCGCGAGATTGAAATGGTTTCTTAATCATGATACTAGCATATTGCTTGGTGTTCCTATTAGTGGAGAAGAAAAGGATGATCTCGTACAAATGACTTCTCAATTCAATATGAAAAAACAGATAGCCCGTGACACGTACGAGGATTACAAGCTATATGCTGAACATGGGAGAACTTTAGAGCATTCGATAGGTGTTAATGCCATCAATAGGAATAAATCCAACCCAAAGGAAGTGTTGCAATGGAAGATGTGGGAATATTCAACTCTCACGAATTGGGGTGCTAACGACAGAACGCCACTTCTTGATATCAAGAGCATGGATAAGATGACCGCTGTGGAGCAAGTAAATTTCCTGAAATCAGCGTTGTCAATGAAGTATTCTGATGATAAGATGAAATACATCGAGCAATCTATTGATTTGATTCGTAAAGCTATCGTGGGCGAAATGATCGTGAAATGCCCTCATTGCGGGCTTGTATTTGATTACAATTCCGTTCCTGAATACACGTTGCAACAACAAGTAATAGATGCCGTGAATCAATATGCCGGATGGCTCGTTGATGATATCGCTTACGAGGAAGTGCAAAAACTTGAAGAGAATATCAGGAGCGAAGTTATGGGTATTATCGAATCTAGGAAGTCAATCGAGGAGATCACGACTCATGTTCGGTGTCCCAAGTGCTACAGTCGTGTGACTAAATCAAATCTAGTATTGAAAGAAGATAAACCCAAATTTTCATTGAAAGACTTGGCTAATAAGATAAAATAATAATAACCCAATTTTTAAATTTTAAGACGTATGAAAAATTTAATCGACAGAATGAAAACAATTTCAAAAGTGCAAGTATTCGCTATTGGTGTACTGGCTATTGCTTTTGTCGCATGTATCCTCTCTGATCTTGGAAGTGGAATAGCGATGATGGCCGTGGCTCCTATCGTAACCTTGGCAAAAAAAGATTCCGGGATGTCATCGGAAGAAGAAACGTTTCTAAAGGCTCTTGAAGGTCCTCTTAACGAGGCTTTTGATCGCTTTAGTTCGGGATTTATTACAAAGGATACCCTTCAAGCAGTTATTGACAAGTCTATTTCCGAATTTGCGGAACAGAATAAAGATAATATGCCTGCTGAAACCTTGAAAAAATCTATTACAGAAATGCAGGAAACTGTTAAAACGGTCGTGAAGGAAATTCAACAAATGAAAGACCAGGGTATTTCATGGGGGACTGGTTCTAGTTTGGAGAAAGCTATTGACGAGATCATCGACAATCCCAAGATGGTTGAATTCGCTAATAGCAAATCCAAATCGACAGGCAAGATTCCTTTCAACGTGAAGGGGATAGTGTCATTTGAAAATAGTTATTCCGGAGACAAACTGACAACACAACAATCAAATCGACTTGTAGTTGAAACGAATGAACGCAGGGTAAACATTCGAGACCTGATGATTGTGGACCAAGGTGACAGTGAATTCACGTCAATTACCTATGGTAAAATCGTTGAGTTAGATAGAAACGCCGCTTCCGTGTCAGAAAATGGTCGTTTACCGGAGAGTTCATTTAAAATGAAAGAGGAAACGGCTAATCTCAGTAGAATTGGTACGTACATTCCTATTTCTAAACGATTACTCAAGTCTCGTGCGTATTTGCGTTCGTTTATATTGAATCGTTTGCCAAAATGGGTGAGAATGGCAGAGGATTTTCAAATCATGTTCGGTGATGGGAATGGTGATAATTTGAAAGGAATTGCGCAACAAGCAAATGACATATCAAAATGGTTAACTGCCGTGGTTGTAAGTGGTGAAGCCGAGAGTGTTGCAAGTGTTGAATCTTACAACAAGGGAGAACAAACATTAATCAAATTTACCAAACCTTTCGACAAGATTGAAGAAGGAATGCTAATTACTTTTGCTAACGCTCCTGATGTTGAAACCGGAACGGCTAGTAAATTGAATAGCCCTTCCATGGTTCACAAATCAAACGATCGAGAGATCATGATTGATGTGCCTTATGCTAGTGTTGTTCCCAAGACCGAAGGTGTTCTTTCCGATGCTCAAATCAAGGCTCTCACGTTCACGGTAAAGAATAATTTCTTTAACACTGTTGAAGACCCTAATTATGGAGACGCAATCAATGCGGTTCTTGCAATTTTGACGTATGGTGAGTATACTCCTAACGTGATAGCTTTGAATCCGTCTACCGTGTTCATGATTCAATCATTGAAAGATACTTCCGGCAGATACTTGGATTTAATCACTGGTACGGACGGGGTTAAACGATTCGCAGGGCGTGTGATCGTTGAAACGACGGCTATAGCCCCAGGTTATTATTTTATCGGGGATGTGGCTAATGGAGCTTCTTTAGTAGATTACACTTCATTGTATGTGGAATTTACAGACGATGTTCATTTTAAGCTGACAAACCAGGTTGTTGTTCTTGCAGAAGAAGAAGTTATTATGCCAGTTTACAACCCGTTCGCTTTCGCTTACGGAAAGCTGGATGATGTACTTGCAGCAATCACGAAGAAGCAAAGTTAAAAATCACGAAGGGGAGTTATCCCCTTCCTTTAATATTTACCTATGGAAAAGAGAGTAATTATAGAAGGTGACGAAAAAGTCGTAAACGTGATCATGAGAGAGAATAAAGTTCGTGTAGCCCGTGGGTTGGTTAAATTTACTCCTGTTGGGCCGGAAGAGAAGGGGAAGGGGAAGTTGAAGAAGAAGAGGAAGAGAAGGGGAATAGAAGATCATCACGTGGAAAATCAACTGAATTAACCGATAAATAGCAGGTCATGTTAATCAACGAGGAATATTTCAAGGGTGAGATTGTTATACCTAATTTGAATAGTGTCGGTAATGGAATAAGCAGCCAGATAGCTAGTTCAAACCTAGAATTGCTCTTATCTTTTATCGACAAGTATGAGAAACGGTTCCTTGTTTCTTTACTAGGAAGATGTTGTGCTGATGAATTTTACAAGGAAATAGAGAAAGGGGAATTATCAGGGAAATGGTTAGACCTTAAAAATAAACTCGTTGATGAAACGCTGAAAATATCACCGATAGCGAATTACGTGTATTACTGGTATCGAAGGAACGATGTATCCATAACGACTGGGATAGGAGAGATGGAAACAGATTCTGATAACTCCGTGAGGGTTTCCCCGGCTTTAAAGATGTGTAGGGCGTGGAATGAAATGGTGGATTGGGTTATTGATATTCAAACGTGGATGAAGTCATCAGGTAGTTTTAATTACCGGAATATCGACGTGAATTTACTTAAACGGATAAATACGTTCAACCTATGATCGTCGTAGAGGACATATTGAGTGAAGTGGTAAAGAAATCATCTGTGGTGGTTGGTTTTGAATTATCATTTCAGTATGGGACACTCCGTGAAATAGTAGAAAACTTGAACACGTTGGGTAAAGGAGGCAAAGTGAAGTATCCTCTAGTAGCGTTAATAGAGCCGTTCAAACAAAGAATAACCGATGATGGTGCTAGATCGAGTTTGAGACTCTTGATCGCAACTATGACAAAGAAAACATTGAAAGCGGACGAGAGGCTTGAGCAGAATTATAAACCCATCTTGTTTCCGGCTTACGAGGCTTTAATTGGTGAAATAAAGAAGGTGACAATTTCTTCAACACTGGACCACACGCTTATTAACCACTTTGAAATGGGGAGAGAATCTTTACAAGGATATGACAAGGCGATACTTGATGATCATATAGACGCTATCGAGATAAACGACATGAACGTGCTTTTTAGGGAGAATAAATGTAATAATCTAACAAAAAATTTTTAATATGAACGAGATAAACAAACCGCAATGCGGGCAAAATAACGGAAATACCGGGGTTCCTGAATGTGATTTTCTACCCGGGCGAGTGATCGGGATCATATTGACTGGTAAAGGCAAAGAGTATTCAGGCGAGGAAACCGATGATCTTATAGAGACGTTAAAAAAGGCGGCACAAGGTGCGGCCAAGGATAGGGTTTATCCGATCTTCCGGTTCGGGACGATAACAGACAATAGCGAAGATCCGGCGACCGAATCTCTTGGTATCGGGTACACGAAAACATTGAATGACGGTGCTTATAACTGGACATTCCCGTTGGTAAATGGGACCGCGTGCTATGCCGCAAATCTTCGTAAATTTAACGGTGACAAGTATAACGCTTTCTTGGTTCTTGACAATGGATTGGCGGGTGTAAAAACCAAATCGGGAGGTGTTCGTGGTTTCACCATGTCGCAATTCTACGTGCCAAAACCAGTATGGGCCGGAGACACTACAATAACCCGGTATAACGTGACCATATCGTTCCCTAATCCTTCCGAGTTCGTTGATTCGTTAGCTTACATTCAAACTACTGATAATATAGAATACGAGATTCGTGGGAATCGGGAATGCGAGATGATCCAGAAATCGGCAACGGCGGAATCCGTTACCGTGGACATCGTGAACAAGTGTAGCGGGCAATCAATATTGAGTGTTTACGGTGATGAATTAGCCGACGAGAGTTTATGGGGGCAGGGAGTAGCCGTAACAGCGGTGGCGCTCGCTTCTGGTTTATTGAAGTTTACCGGAACGTTCAAGAACGGGGACAAGATCGCCCCGGTTGGCGTGGCTGAACTTGCCACGGCTGGCGTTGGAGGCTCCCCGGAGTACGGGATTGAAATCACTCCACTAACGGTAAAAATCCCGTGATGGATTCGATAAAGGTAAACGGCGGGAGTTTTAAACTTACCGCCGTTTTGTCTTATTCTAGCGAAGATGCATTCGTTGAATATTACAATAATGTTTTCTCCACGTGGTTAACGGAGGACAAAAGAAAAGCCACGTTAAGGGAGGTATACAAGATCGCTCACGACATTAAAGCAAAACAAGATGACAACGCCGAAAGGAATGCTCGAAAGGTTGCAAAGCCTGGACGTGGATCGGGCGATAAAGATGACACTCGGACTAACAAGCAAGATAATCATTGAGAAAAATCAAGATCAGATGCTCAACGGTTTTCGTGCGGATGATTCATATATACTACCGGAGTACACGCCATACACTAGAGAAAAAAAGGAAGAAAAGGGATGGGACCCCGATAAGGTAACATTGTACGACACGGGAGATTTCTATAATGCGATGTTTGCTGATGTTAGTTATTTCGATATAGAGATTGATAGCACGGATAGTAAAACCGAAGATTTGATTGAAAAATATGGTGAAAAAATCTTCGGTTTATCCGATGAATCAAAAGAAGAATACAGGGATGATGCCATGCCCGTGTTAATTGAAAAGATAAAGGAAATTTTAAAACTATGAGTTGTGGTTGCCAAAACAAGATTTATTCAAAGGATTACGAGAGGGTTAAAAAACTCGCTCAAAAAATGGCTTCAATCGATCAAAAAGCCTATTTCATATACAAGAACAAGGATAAATACGATTTTCAAGCGGTTTACCCTATATCTGACAGGGTGCTTGAAGCGATGGAGTTTGTATTCCCGGTGTGATGAATTATTACTGTACAGGTTCATAAAGTGCCTTAACGGGGATTTGAGCGCTCTAAAGAAGGTTAGATTCGTGCCTAAATCGTGGATGAAAGAGGCTTGGACATCAATAAACGAGGAATACGCTAGGGATATTGATAACAACGAGTACGTGGAATTGACGAAATCGCTGAAAGATATTTTCCGTGATTCACTAAGGCTGATGATCGCTGATAGTTGCGTGCAAGTTTTATTGAACAAGCATAGCGAGAACGCCGCCGGGGTTCTGCGAAATCTCGGGTACAAGTACAAGTTTGATCCATCCAACAAGGATAGTTATATCAGGGACTTGACCCGTGTGATGAAAAATTTGAAGATGCTTTCTCTTGAACTAGAGACAAACAAGAAATCCTATAACGCTAGAACGACCGTGAAGGCAACAACAAAAGAACACGTTACCGAGACTCTGGTATCTCTTTCCCGGTTCATGCAGTTCAGGATAGACCCCGGTAAAACGACCGTGAAAGAGTACGTAAACATGATGAATCAATATAAAAAAGAAATCGAGATAAATTTGAAGCAATGGCAACAGAAAAAATAAGCGAGATATTCGATATCGAGGCGATAAACAAGCAGGTGCAGGCCGTCAAGTCCGGGATTGAAAGCACTTTATTCGACATGGAAAAATTCGTCAAAAGAGCGGCAGATTTAAATAAAACGATAGAGCAATCCGGTTCATTCAAGGAGGTGGCTGACGCTACCGACAAGGTAAGAAAAGCGCAGGAAGAATACGCCAAACAGGTAGACAAGTTAAACGCTCTCAAGAAACAGGAGACGCAGTTAAACGAGAGACTGGCGAAGACGCAACAGGACATGTTGGCCAAGATCGCCGAGTTACAGAAAAGGATTGACGAGGAGACCAAGGCTCTTAACAACCGGACGAAGGCCATGAAGGAGGATATGGCCCAGTCTCAGGCTAATGTTAACCAGAAGAAAAACGAATCCAAAGCAGCACAAGATAACGTGAGTGCTATTAAGGCGGAAGTTAAATCGTACACGGATGTTGATGACATTGTAAAGAAAACGTTATTAACTAGAAAAGATCAGATTTCTTATTTGGTTACTTACCAAAAAACACTCAAAGAGGTAAAAAAAGAACTTTCAGACCTCGAAAAAACAGAAAAAAGAAATGGATCATTGACAGCAGAACAGGCAGCTAAAAAGCAGAAGTTGATAGAGAAAGAGTTTCAATACAAGCAAGCCGTATCCAACGTGAGCCAAGTTATAAAGAACGATATAAAACTTAGCCGGGCGAGGACTGGCTCAATGAATGAAATGGAGCAAGCCTTAGGAAGAATGAGAATGGCGTATAGAAAGATGTCGGAAGAACAGCGTAATTCTAAATTCGGGCAAGCGTTGCAAACTCAGATACAACAGACAGGCGACAAGTTGAATAAATTGAACGCGTCTATCGGGAATTATCAAGCTAACGTGGGTAATTACGGGAGTGCTTGGGATGGAGTAAAAGATATATTTTCTAAGACAATGGCTGTCTTTGCAGCAGGTGGTGTTGTCCTAAAAACACTAGGATCTACTATTAAAAGCACTCAAACAACAGGTGATGAATTTAACTATACAATAGCTGAATTGGAAACATCGTGGGAGTTGTTTAAGAAATCTATCGCTTCTGGTGACTTGTATCTTTTCACTCGTAACATGAAAGAAGCGGCACGAGCTGGAAGAGAATTAGCGATGACGCTTGACGAGCAGTTTGAACGATCAAATTCATTGAAGTTAAGAAGGGCAGAGGAATCCAAGGAGCTTGCTGATCTGCGAGATAAATTAGATGATGTAAATTTGTCTGAAAAGGAACGATTAGAAGCAGGAGAGAAATACATGGAAATGATAAAGGGATATTATGATGAACAAAATGATATATATAAATCCGAAGCGGAATCAAGACTCAAAGCTTTTGCCGCCAAAACAAAGGCTGATAACGAAACTCTTGAACAAACCGAACAAAATATTCTTGCTTTTATTAAAGAGTATAATATTACTAGAGACATGATAAAACAGGCAGATGAATATATAAAAGCACAGGAGCGAGTGGCAAAGACGCAAGCGATGCTTGCCTCAACAGAAGATCCGTTTAGCCGGAAGCTAGTGAGTGAAGAATTAAAGAAGGAGCAAGAAAATTTAAAAAAAATATCTGCCGGAACATCGGATTCTGTTAAAGAAATGGCAAAGGTTTTCAAGCAATATAATCTTTCCACGGATGAAGAAATAACAGGTATTGTTGAATCATACGTTAAGCTTTACCAGTCGGAGGCCGCTTATCAGAACGAAAACAGACGCATTCAGCGATCAATAAATACCGTTAGAAAAGAAGCGAATGCGGAACATGAAAGAGAATCCAAGAAAAAACAAGATGATCTTGAGAAATACGCCAAAGCTGAGGATAAAGCCCGGAGAGAGATAACGATTGTAGGGTTAAATGAAGAGGCTAGCACTTATAAAAAGACCGCTGATGACGTGTCTAAATCTCTTGAGGATAGAGAGACCGCGTTGGCTAACTATTATGAGATACAAAAACAATTAGCGGGACAAGAAAGAGATAAGTCAACAAATGAAGGCTCCACGGAGTCTGAGGTTTTGTTAGCAAATAAAGTATACAATACTAAACTTTTAAAATTGGAAGAACAATTCGAGAAAGATGTAAATAAATTAAGAGAAGAAGAAGCCAAAAAGAGGATTGAACAGCTAAAAAAGGAATCTATCGCTCGTGAAGAGGAATTGAAAATAGATCAAGAAAAAGAACTTATCGCTCTTGCAGACAAATATAAAGCAGGGAATATTACCACCGAGCAATATAACAAAGAGCGTTTGGATATCGTGAAGAAATACCAAAGAGAAATGTTCGAAGCTCAGATGGAAAGTTTAGAGAGTATCGCTAATTCTTTACCAGAAGAACAGAGGGCCGAGGCATTCAGAATGATAGAACTTAAACGACTTGAATTCGAGAGGGGGATTGCGGAAGAAGAGGTTAAAATTACAGATAAAAAGGGTAAAGCGATAGAAAAATTGGAAAAGATTTTAAATGATAAAAGGGTAAAATTTGCGCTTGAATCATTTTCAAAAATCACCTCTATAATGAGTGCTGCCTCTCAAAATAAAATACAAGAATATGATAATGAAATAGAGAGAATTGAAGACCAAAAAAACAAAGATATCGAGGCCGTGGAGCAAATGAATCTTGCGGAGGAAGATGCGGAAGCACGAAAAAAAGCTATAGAAGTAAGGGCGGAAGCACGAACGGCAAAACTAGAGGCAAAGAAAAAGAAAGAACAACGGAAGCAAGCCGCATGGAACAAGGCAAATTCCGTTATACAAGCTACTATTAACACGGCTTTAGCGGTAACAAACGCTTTATCGACGGTTCAACCATACCCGGCGGCAGTCGTGGCGGCAGCTTTAGCCGCGGCCATGGGGGCGGCGCAGATCGCAACCATTGTTTCACAACCTCTTCCCAAGTACGCCAAAGGTACGGAAGATCACCCAGGAGGTCTAGCCGTGGTCGGTGATGGTGGCAAAAAAGAGCTTGCGATATTGCCGGATGGAGGGTATTACGTGACCCCTAGTGTCCCAACTTTAGTTGATCTGCCGAAAGGAACTGAGGTGTTACCTTCGGTAAATGAAGCGTTGTTATCAATAACAAAGGCTCCGAGGTTTGATAATAACCTGCCGACTTCTACCGAAAGACTTGAAAAACGTATTGAAAAACTAGAAGGGGCGATTAATTCTGTTGTAACCGCAATCGAGAAAAATCGCTCTCAAATCAGCTTTATTTTTGACCAGAATGGCATCATGAAGGTGTATGATCGAAACAAAGGTTTAGATACTTATTTGAATAAAAATTTGAATATTCGAAGATAATTTATACGTTTGTGAACAAATTTGAAATTTTATGTTATGAAAGAAGGTATAATAATATCTACTACCAATAAAATCGAAGGTTGTCCTATTAAAAAATATATAGATGTTATTAGTGCTAATGTGGTAATCGGGACCAATATTTTTTCTGATATAGCTGCATCATTTACGGATTTTTTCGGCGGACAATCGACTTCTTATGAAAACAAATTAGGGATGATGTTTCACGAAGTTAAATATTCGTTGAAACAAAAAGCATTGAAGATTGGAGCGAATGCGATTGTGGGATTAAGGGTTGATTTTGATGAAATATCTGGCAAAGATAAGGGGATGTTTATGGTATCCGCATCTGGCACTGCTTGTTTGATAGATCGTAGTAATTTAAGCAATCTGGAAAATATAGATTCTTCTAAAGTTGATATTCAAGTTTTAGAAAAAGAGATACGTAGGAAATTAATTGTTTCCGAAATTAATAATAATAAAAATATTGAGGGAGAATGGGTTGACTTTCTTGTAGAAAATCCACAACTTGAAATCATTGATAGTTTATTGCAAATGTATGTTTTGCAAAATACTATCAATGACTCTGCGTACAAACTAGTGTATATTTCTAAAATTTTGTCGGCAATACCCAAAGAAGCATTATGTCCTAAAGTGTATGCAAAATACATTGAAAGGAGTGAGGCTATGTACAAATTGATACATGATTGTTATTTGTTTGATGCAAAACACGTGTTATCTATATTTGACATTGATATTCACCTTGCAATTAATTTACTTGACACAAGATCAGAAGTTTACACGCAAGAGGATTTGAATTTGATGCTTAAAATAAAATCTAAGATTGAAAATTTGCCGGATGTTGGTAAAATAGAAGTTATTAAGAGCGGTTTGCTTGGAAAACAGCAAGAAAAATTTATTTGCCCCAATGGTCATAAAAATAATATTGATTCAGAATTTTGTGAAAATGCAAATTGTTTGTTGAATATTAAAGGTTTGACTCATGAAGAAGTTAAAAAAATAAATTGTTTTAAAGAATGTCTTGATGTAATTGAGGGTTTAATAAAACCAAATTAAATATTTGTAGGTTTGCGATAATTCTTAAAATTTTATGTTATGAGAAGGATGTATTTTTTACTTGCATTTATTGCAATATTATTTAGTTCATGCGGGTCGATGAGATATTCCGAGACGACTTATGTGTTTGATTACACTGATCATGAAGATGAAAGTTTTATAATATCTCCTACTATCACGGGATTTAATTATGAGGCTTTAGCAAAGATTCATGTTACGTTTCATGAGGGAAATGCAAACAAAGATATTGATACGCAAGATTTAGAAAAAAGAGAAAATTTGCATGGTAAAATGAAATATTATCCAACCTCTAGGCGAATATTAAATAAGTGTATAAAAGAAGCTAAGAAGTTCGGGGCTGATGCTTTAATCGGTTTTATTGTTACAGAAGAAGTTAATACTAAATATGGCACAAAAACCGGGCGAATGGATGCTGAAGGTATTGCGGTTAAGATAAGGAAATAACTACTACAACTCATCAATATAAATCCCCGCTTTAAATTACGAAGCGGGGATTTTACTTACAAACTTAATATATGGGAAATGTAATATCATAAATGAATGTATTGATATTAATTTCATTTTAATTTATTTGTAGTTATATATTTTATTTGTAAAATTGCAATGTTATAAAACATATAGTTTATGCTAATATCTATACTTGCGTTGATCTTAATTATTAGTTTATGTTTTAATTATAAAAGGATCAAAAAAGAAAATAGGATCAAAAAAGAAAGTGTTGTTTCTAATATTGTCATTGAAAATGAACCGATTCGTGACAATAAAAGAAATCTTGATAAAAATTTTATTGGAACATCAAAATACGTAAAAACATGGGGTGTTGATGAGAATAGCGAAACGGCTAAAAAGGCTTATAGTTTTGGGAAAAATGAAATGATTGATAAATTAGCTAGGGAAAGATTAGGAATACCAGATGATTATGGCGGTTTAGATTTAGGAGCTCAAGACCCATTGCTTGAAGAAGCGGCTCGATTAGTTGTCTCAACTCAAGTTGGATCAACGTCTGTGATACAAAGGCGTTTTTCAATAGGATATAATCGAGCTGGAAGAATAATAGATCAATTAGAGTCAAGAGGTATTGTTGGGCCATTTAATGGAACAAAGAATAGGGATGTGCTAATTAATGATGAATATGAAGTAGAGAGAATAATATTTAAAGACAATCTTTCTTTTGAGGATTGTTCTTTAATATTTAAGGATGGTGAATTAGAGCAATTTATATTTGAAAACAAGGATGCTATAGATGCTAAGGTCGAGTTTTATTTAAAAATAAAAGAACAAGAGGAAGAGGTAGAAAAAGAGCGTCAGCGTCAGTTAATAGAGGAAGAAAAAGAACGAATCAAACAAGAAATACTTGAGAAGAAGCGAAAAAAGGAGCTTCGCAAGATTGCTCTTCAAGAATTGCAGGAAGAAGGAGTTATTGAGAATGTGAAAAAAAGAGAACCTATTCCTCAAGAAATTCAAGATATTGTTTGGAATCGAGACGGTGGCAGATGTGTCAAATGTGGGAGCAGAGAGAATTTGGAATTCGATCATATTATACCATTTTCCAAGGGTGGCTCCAACACCGCAAGAAATCTACAATTACTTTGTGAGAAATGTAATAGGGAAAAATCAAATAGTATAGGATAAATAAATCCCCCGGCTTGATGGTCGGGGGATCGCTATTCTCTGGAATATTATTCTAGGTCTTGAAATAATTGTAAAAATAAATACCATTAGAGGATGTACCCATAGGAAGGAATACGGTTAGCTAACAATTCCTTGGTGGTAATTTTTTTCAATACCACTTTGACGGGTTTTTTAGCTTTTTTAGACTTGCTACTTGAATTTTTTATTCTAGATGATAGTTTCATTATCCATTCTCTTTAACACGTTCCATTTCAATGAGCCAACCCAAGCTGATCCTCTAACGCTTTTTTGATATATCCATTAATGGTAATCCCTGCTTCTTTAGCAAGCATGGCAATTTTACTATGTATCTCTGGAGAGAGGCGTACGTTTAACGTCCCGCTATAAGGTTGTTTCGGGGCTATCCCTCGTTCCTTGCAGCTCTCCAAATAACAATCTATGGCCTCTTCGAAATCAGCTTTTAATTCATCTACAGTGTTTCCCTCGTAAAGTATACATGTTCCTTTATCTAACCCTTGAACTTTACCAAACAGGCAATTATCCTCTTCGCTATATTCCACGCTACCAGTGTAGCCCTTGTATCTCATCATACCCATAGCATTATTTTTTATTTTGTTCGTATTTCTCGATTAGCTTGTTTTCATTAACATAGGTAAGGATCTGCTTCATCACGTAAGACTTGATTACGTTTGATGGGTGTGGTTTATGCAGCATAAATGAATCCTTGTCATCAGGAGCGATGAATTCAACTCGTGAGCCGGACGTTGACCCTTTCGTGCTCTCCGTGTATCCAAATATGCCAAACAATCTTACCACTTCATCATAAGTGAAATCTTTCGGCAATCGCCTGAAACGCTCTATTAATTTTTCTTTGCTTCCCATGTCTTTTATCTATTATACAAATGTACTCATTTTTAGTTGCAAAAACAATATTTCGAGCGATTATTTTTATATTTTCCCTGTTTCAATATCCTCCACAAGCTGTTTCAAGTCTTCCAAGCTAGTCACTTGTTTCAAATAACCATGAACCCGGAGGAAACCGATAATGTCGGATTCTTTTTTTTCGAATAGGTCGGAAAGTTTGACTTTTAAAGCATCGGCGATTTTTTTTAATGTTTCCATCTTGGGACTAGTTTTCCCGTTTACGATATTACTCATGTTAGCCCTTGTGATTCCAATAGTGTCGGCTAATACCGAAACGGTCATTTTCTGTTCTTGTAAAATCTCTTTAATTCTTGTATTCATAATACGTGTATTTTATACGATACAGCAAATATATACATTCGTACTGCAATGCAGTATTAATTTTAGTTAAATCGTATTGTTTGCGATAAATTTCTTTACAAAACACTTGTTTTGTGTATTGTTATTCGATACATTTGTGTCAAATAATTACTGTAAACGATACACGACAATGGAAGCTCTAAATAAAATATACGGAAAGAGAGAAATCATGTTAGTAGCACATAGAGTCGCTAAGGAGTGTAAGCAATCAATGAGTAAATCATTGAAAGAGGCTTGGGCATGGTTCAAGAAAAATAGCTCTACTTTCAAATGTTATTTGGGTGTTGTGATCAAGGAGAAACGCAAACAAGTATTGAGTGGCTTTAATTTGAAACGTGCTATCTTATCTCAACCAGTAGATACCGCCTCTACCTATACTTTTAAAAATCAAGTTTTCGATACTAAATACAATTGTTTATTCAGATAAATACATAATGCCATGAAATTAATCTTAGACAACGCAACATTAAAAGTTTACATGATCCCTTTTGCCGGAACCAGTGTAATGTTGATTAAACACAAAGACACGGGGAAAGTCTTTGTAGAATTCGATGCGAGTCTTGACAACGAGAAAGCTGTTACAGAGTTTCTACATTCCCCGGAATACGATATGCTTAATTTAACTTTAGGATATACATTATGAATCAATTAACTAAACAAAGTAGCGACAGCGAGATAAAGAGATACTTTACGGCTGTTTTGAAACTTGCTAAGTCCAGTGAACAATTTCCGGTTAATTTGGAAGAAGTTTGGATGCTTGTGTATTCGGAGAAAGGCAAGGCTGTTCGTGCATTGCAAGAGAATTTTATTGAAAATGAGGATTACAAAGTTTTTGCCCAAAATGGCAAAAACTCAAATGGTGGAAGACCGACAAATGAATACCGGATCTCCCTCCCCTGTCTTGAATACTTCATCGCTCGCAAAGTCCGCCCCGTCTTCGAGGTCTACCGCAAAGTCTTTCACAAGACCACATCATTCCAATTAAGCCCGGCAGATCCTTCTATCGTGAAAGCAAAAATCATGGTTGCTAAATTCGCCATGAACACGCTAAACATGAACGACAGTTCAAAGTTATTACTAGTGAAGTCAATCGGTGATCCGCTCGGACTACCGTTACCGAACTACACGGAATCGGTCGATCAGCTCCTTTCCCCGACGGAACTATTAAAGCGCATGGGTAGCCCTATAACCACGAGAGAGTTCAACCAATGTATGATCGAGGCGGGTTTAATAGAGGTAAAGGAAAGACCGTCCAGCTCCGGAAAGACGAAGTATTTCAAATCCCTCACGAAAGAGGGTATGAAGTACGGGGAGAATCAAGTAAATCCAAGCAACCCGAAAGAAACGCAACCGCTTTACTATGCCGGGATGTTCGAGAAATTATTTGACATGGTAACGATGAATAGGCAAATAGTATAACCACCCTGTTTGTAAGCGGGTCCCCGGTTCGTCACGTGATGGCCGGGGATTATTTTTGTTATTTATATATATTATAAATAGTAAAATGGGGAAACATCTTTCACTTAACATGCAACATTTCAATAATGCCACCGTACAAGGAATACACGATTAAAAAAATATCAAAAAACGATCGATTGTTGACATCAATTTTTTTGACTTTTCTCTCTCTTCGTTTAATCCGTCCCGTTTCTTGATTTACTGTCTATTGTAATTCAAAACACCTCCAAGCTTGCCCTAGATTATTCCCCTATCAATAAACGATCAATTAATAATATGTTTCGTATCGTGCAAACGTTATAAATACTAACTATAACAAATTTGTGAAATTATTTAATATATAGGTCTGAACGGGGATGTAAAAATATTTGCACATAGTTTTAATGGCCAACGTGTCATGTTATTCGTGTATTCATCTGGAAAGATATTCGTGGAGGCAGATAATGGTTGCGTGATCAAGGAATATATAGATTCTGGATACTTTAATAAATTCGTGAATTACTTGCAGGAACAAGGGATAAAAGTTCTATCTTTGCAATAAAGCACTCCAAGCGGGTCAGGGTATAATTATATACCTGACCCGCTTTTAATTTAATGTTGTAAGGATATGAAAGTATTTCCCGAAAAATTCAAATTCTTTTTTAAAAGAAATAGTGAAAAATACGAGTGTAAATATTCCCCGGACGAGTGGAATAATAACGTGTTAAACTGGGAGCGAAGTTCAAACAGCGAAGGTTTGATCGTTAAGTATACAACGAATTTCTCGTTTATAAAAGAAGATGCAGATTATTTAAGGCTTTGCTTTAAAGCCACGGGCGTGTTTTCAGAAGTAAAATTTATCGTTGAACGGTATGATTATTCCACGTTTAGCTTCGAACCTTATTACAGTGCAGATATTGATTTCTATTCATACGAGGATACAAAGAATAAAGTATCGGTAGTTACCACGGAGATAAGTTACCGGGCCTCTATGGAGGCTAATTTAGACACGACCTACGAGATCGATTTGCCAAATGCCGCTAATTTCGTGAGGTATGATAGGATTCGTTTAAAAAGCACGATCGCGTGTACTGGCGATACGAATGAAACGGGTATATCTTCTCTCACGAGTATTACTCCATCATTGTTTATTACGACAGAAGATATCTTCGGGGGCAAGGTTCAAGTGCAAAGTGTTTTAGGACCAAATTTAAATAATTTGGAAGAAAATGCCAGTGATTTATGGATATTACAAGCTAATGATAGCGTTTCTTTGAATATATCAGTATCTTTTGACTTCACGATTCAATTATTAATTAGAGCTAATGACGGATACATACAGTTGTTGATGTTTGTCGGAAAAGAAATAAATGATGCAAGAAAAGTTGAAATAGGAAGCGTGAGAGTGACTAAAGATCAACAATACGCATACTTGAAAGGTAATGTCAACTTGGCCAATCAAAATATTAATACGGGAGAAAATGTATATTTTGTCATACGACCCACTTCTTTAATGAGGGTCGAATCTGTCAAGAGTAATACAGATATGAAAGTTGATATTAATTATTACGATAGAATCGGCAATACAAAAGATATTTACGGGTTGCGGCCGATAGACTTGTTAAAGAGCTTAATTGAAAAGGCCACGGCGGGAGAATACAATCAAGTAAAATCAAACTTGCTAACAATTGGAGAGGTAAGTAACATGTTAATAACATCCGGTGATCTTATCCGGGGGATTGAAGGAGCGAAGATTAAAACATCACTCAAGGATTTTTTCCAAGCTTTTAAATCAATGTTCGGGGCTTCCTACACGTTCAAGAATATAAACGGTGTCGAGACTCTCGAAGTTGAGCAAGTGAATTATTTCTATGACCGGAACACGATGATCACGGAGGTAGATGATATAAGCGATCACTCGATGAAAGTAAAGGATAATGACGTGTACAATAAACTTAAGATAGGATACGAGGATCAGACATACGATGAAGTGAATGGTAAGAAGGAATTCAACACGACGGTTGAGTTTTCGATAAACTCGAAGCATAACGGTAAAGAATTAAACTTGATTAGCCCTTACCGGGCAGACATGTATGGTATCGAATTCACGATAGTAGATTACGAGCAACAAGAAACAACGGATAGCAATAACGATAATGATGTATTCATCATTCATACCGGGAGCAGATTATCCGGATTTATAAATGGCTATTCTTTAAATCGAAATTACAAGATATTGAATAGTGATAGTTACGTGGGTGATACAGCTTTTAACGTGTATTTGTCACCTAAAAGATGCTTGCTTCGTCAAATTGAATACATCAAAAGTTTATTCATGTTTTCCGGGGATGAATTAAAATTCGCGTCATCAACAAAAGATTACGATGTAACTTCTACAGGTTGGATCGTGGAGCATTCCGATGTCCTTCTTTCAAATTATAGTAATCTTTTCAAACCTATCACGCACGAATTCGAAACGATGGTTCCGGCAAATATATCCGATTTGATAAATGAAGGGTACAGGGGATATATCGCATTTATTGATAATGGAGAATTATTAAAGGGTTTTATTGAATCTATTTCGGAAAATCCCGGCCGAAACAAATCTCAAAAATGGAAATTAATCGAGTTGTAATATTGATTTCAATATAAAATTTATTACATTTGTATTGAAAAGCACTCCGAGCGGGTCAATATGTCATTAAGGCGTATTGACCCGCTTTCGTTTTAAATTGAATATTATGGCATTAACGTTCCCGAAGCTGAACCCTATAGTGTTCAAAGAAGATAACATCTTGTATACAGAGAAGCATAACACTCCTTTCGTGCAGAAGTGGGACAAGGGAGATTATGTCGTTTTTCAAGCGCATTACGGGGGAAGCATAGAGAGGGGAGACGTTAAGGCTAGCATGGTGAATGAACAGTTGCAAGAGGTCATTCAATTTGATAGCACGATAATAGAAATAAACGGGTGGTATCAAGTCATATTTAGGGGAAGTTGTAATCTGGAAGATGGAATATACCGGGTGAAGTTATATTCAAATTCAGGGAAATTTGAATTTTATTCTAATTGCATGCAGGTAGGATCATTTCCTGAAAGCTTGCTACTCACGTATACTTGTAAATCAAACAAGTTTGATTGCGTGTTTCGTGATTCCGAATACGCTTATTTCTTCGTGCTTAGGGTTGATGGAGGTGTGAAATCTGGGGATATAAGTTATAACGCGGATGATGTCTTTTATTCCTCACAAGATAGGATCGTTTACTTGCTCGATTCGATTCCATACGTCGTTAAAAAATACACGTTCGGGGATTCGTACGGGGTTCCAACATGGTTAGCGGATCGAATAAACAGGGCTTTGTCATGTGATAATATCTTGATAAACGGGATAAAGGTTGTTAAGAATGACGGTGCGAAACTAGAGACGATCACTACTGACGCTTACCCTTATGTCGGTTTGAATATCGAGTTATTAAAACAAGAGGTAGACTATTCAGAAGGACTTTATTATGACGAGAGTGAAATGATGCAATCCGGTATTACCGTGGAAATGGTAGACGGGAATCCTTCTTATTCCATTTCCGCACCTCAAACTGGAAGAATACACATAGAAACGTTTGAAAATACATTTAACTAATGGCAGTCGAGGATAATTTACGAGATCGGGCAAAAGAGATTAGGGGAGCTTTCGAGCCTTCGTCAGTAACTAACGAGGCCGTGGGTGGGTTATTGCTTGATATAATTAATTTCTTCCTTAATTACGCGGGAAGCGGGGGAGAAGGTGGGAAACCTGACGCTAGATATTGGAGTAAGGACGAGTTAAAGGTATTAGATCAATACTTGTATGTATTAAATGATAAGATAAAGGCGATTTACGCGGATGAATCGGGAGATTCGGAATTATTTAAAGGTCATAAATGGGAAGATAATTTTGATCAACCCCTCCGCACCTTCGACCCGGTACAGTTCAATAGTATAACGTCAACAGAGTTCGAGAGCAAGGTAAAGGGATGGTTGATAGACGCTCTCGGTAACGCCGAGTTTCGAGACTTGTTGATTCGTTCTTTTAAAAGCTGGAACTTCGCTGCCGGGCCTCTCGGTGCCGGTGTCGGGATGGTGAACGATGACGAGTTACAGACGGATAAATTGCTTGTCCGAAAGACCATGTACGTGCTGGAAATGATGATCCAGCGCATGAGGTTTCAAGGTGGTATAATCGTTTTAAGCCCGGCCACGGGATTCAAGATAGATTCTGTAGAGGTATTCGACACTTATTACCGGGTACATTGCAGGCCGGAAGATTTAAACGAGTTCGAGGTGAACGATCAGGCGAGGATACAGAACTTCACCGGGAACAATATTAAGTATTTGTGGTCTCTAGTTCTTGCCAAGGGTAGCGATTATGTTGACATTTCCCGTGTTGACAAGGACGGAGACGGGGTTCCTTCCGTCGGTGACGAGATAGTACAACTCGGTAACAGGACTAACCCCGAGCGACAAGACGCCGTGTTATTATCTGCCGTTAACGGTGAAGTTGGGTTATTCACTTACTTCGGGATAAACAGTTTCGATCTTTCAGGAAAGGAAGGATCGTGGTTCGGGAAGCATGGAGGGAAGAAAGGTGCCGTTATCCGGGGAGAGGTTCACATCACGGCGGGTTCTGACGGTCTTGACCAGTTCACCGAATACGAGGACGTTGACAAGCGCATACAGGACACTAAAGACTTGGCGGATTCGGTTCAATACGTGGTGAACGACCTCACTTCCGTAATTATTCCCGACTTGCAGGGGCAGATAGACGGTAGTATAATGTCTCATGAAGGGACGGTCCCCCCGACGTTGACGAACGAGCCGGCGGTGAAATGGACCTCGGAAGAAGAGAAGAATCGACATATCGGTGATTACTACGATTACTTCTTGACCGTTGACGGGCAGAATGTGACGGAGAGGTACAAGTTCTCGAAGTTAAACGGGGAATATCAATGGGTACGTGTCGCCGATTCCGGTTCGGCCTTGGCCGCCAGCGTGGCGAGAGAAGCCCTCGGTCTGGCCGGTACAAAGGCAACGATCACATGGGGAGATACACTCCCGACCGTCCCGTACAACATTAACGATGTATGGATAAAGACGAACGGATCCATGTACATCTGTAATCACCAAAGATTAGAAGGTGAAACGGGTTCTCAATCCGACTGGCAGCTATTCAATGACACCATGCTCCGGCTGGCGAAGATGGCGGATGATAACGTTATCACGAAGGAAGAGAAAGCCACCCTCCGGGACACGTGGAATCAAATACAGAAAGAGTTCACTGCCTACCAAGCGCAAGCGACAAAGTACGGGGTCTCTATAACTGCCCTTCAAAACGCCTACAACACGCTGAACACGTTCTTGACGAACACGGTAAAGTTGTCGCAGGACGTTGACACGAACCTGTCCGTGGCGCAGAAGACCGAGTACAACCAAGATTTCGCCAACTACTACTCCGAGCGTACCGCCTTCGCCAACGTCATAGCGCAGAAAGTGGCTGACGAGTCTATCGGCAACCTCCAAATCGGCATGGTCAACTTGTTGAATGGGAGTAACGTGGAGTTGGGGGCGCAGGAATATATTTTAGGACGGTATAATTTTGATAGGAAACCAGAAACAGGGAAAATATACACGTTAGTTGTTTGTTACACTCTTGGAGAGAATAACACTGAAATATATCCTTACCAAGATTCTGGATCAACAGCTATTATTTCCTTAAAGACCAAGGGAGAGAAAATTATAGAGAGTCGTACATTCACGTACAAATCAACTGTTGGTAGCAGCTATATGGTTTTCACGCAACTTCCACGAGGGACCTACGGCTCAAAGGTTCACTGGGCCGTACTAGTGGAAGGCAACAAGGGACCAAATAGCTGGATACCGTCACAGGCTGACAATGATGCTAAAGCCCAATCCATCGCCAAGGCCGAGGCAGAACTAGCCGAGACCAAGGCAAATGCATACGCTGACGGTATCGTGACGGAAGCGGAGCAAAACGCTATCAACGAGGCGCAGGCTAGGCTAGACGCTTTAAAAATCGGTTCCGTGAACCTCGTTAGCCGTAAAATGATGCTCGCTTGGAACGAGAAGAATAAATATATTGCGGTGTGGGGACAGGATTCGGACGGGATATACTTGAGTATTAACCCGGCGTTATTATATAACAATACCGGGAACGGAACTGAAGATATATTTCTAGGGGAAAATAAGTACAAGGCAAACACTCAATACGTGTTTTCGATTGATTGGAAAACATCAACAACAGAATCAACAGATAAAGTTGGATTAACTGTTTATGTTGCATACACGGATGGTTCTAGTGCATCTCTTCTTAAAGCAAGTAATCAACAAACAACTAAAAAAAGGACAGATTATATAACAGAAAAGGGGAAAACGATTAGAAAAATTTTTAACAGTTACGGTTACGGGATTAATTGTAGAATCTACTCCCTCGCCCTCTACGAGGGTAACAAGGTCTTGGCCGAACCTCCTGTTGCGACTGAAGACCTAACCGGGCAGAGTAACGTGAACCTTCTTGATAACAGCAAATTCCAGTTCGGGACGGAAGGATACGCACCGAATCTACAAGCGACCTTAAGTATTGTTGATGGAATATTGCAGGTGAGAAGCTCACAAACTAGCGGAACACCGGGAGTTAGATTGCCGATAGTTCATTTAAATCAGGGAGTCTATTCTTTTAAGGTAATTGTTAAGGGAATAAATATACCGAGTTGTTATATTGCTGTATATAAAGGAGACATGAGCGGATTCATCGCGAGTACAAGAGAGTATGTCTCAATTTTGCCTACATTCACTGAAAAATCACTGACTTTTGCAAATTCAGAAGAAGGAGATTATCGAATAATTATCCTTTGGAATGCTTCTACCGCCACGGCCTACCCCGCTGGTCTCGACATCGAGTACTCCATTCTCGTCGATGGCTTCACCTCCCCCTCTTCTTACTCTCCATCTCCCGGGGACGTGGCGAAAGATATTAAAGACGTTAGCGATGCCGTTTCTAATCTGGACACCACGATTAACACCACGTTCAAGGACGGTATTATCAGCGAGGCAGAGGCGAAAGCGATAGCGTCAAACATAAACGTGTTAAACGCTGAAAAAGCGGATGTTGACTCTTACTACAATAAATTATACGCTAACACCTATCTAACCGGTACGGCTAAAACGAACCTCGCCAGTGCTAAAACGGCTTACAATACCGCTCACACGAACTTGATCAACTCGATCAACACGGCTATCGCTGACGGGAAGACAACGGCAACGGAAAAAGCTGACGTGGACGCTAAATTCACCGCTTACAATAACGCTTTATCCGCTTACCAAACGAGGGTCGGGGAAGCGGACAAGGCGATACAGGACACGATAAAGAAAGTTGCGGATGATGCTCAAACATCGGCCAATGCTGCCCAATCAGCTGCCAATGCGGCTCAATCAGCAGCTAATCAAGCGCAGGATGACGCTAATGCAGCAAATTCAAAGCTAGCAACTTGGGCGAGCGATAACTACATCTCCCCGCAGGAGAAGACAGCATTGAGGCAGCAGAAGAGCGATATACAATCCGAGAAGAAGGACATCGAGTCAAACGCCAACATGTATGTAATCTCGTTAGCGTCTTACATGGCGGCATACAACGCAGCCATATCCGCTTTAAACAAGTACACCGCAACGTCACCGGAGAACATAGCGGTAAGTTCTGATTACAACAACATAGCGGCCTACTACCCCGCCCGTCAAACTATCCTTAACTCGATAGCAGCATCGGCGAAAGCGCAAGCGGACAAGGCAACCGGGGCGATAGGTATGGACGGGGGAAAGATGCTGTACGCTGACCCAGAGTTTAAACTGGGGTGGAATGGCTCAATGACATACAGCGCACAAAATGGCGGTGGTACCGTGTTAAGATATCGTGTTTCCAAATCCACGGGACAGGACGTTTCAAACTCGTTTACCCCGGCCGTGGCTGCACATGTAAAAGAGAATGCCACCGGATCACCTTACAACGGCTCCGACTGGTGCATGTATATTAGAGCGTACGGTGGAACGAGTAGCAGTCATCTTGGAGGATTTAATTTTGGTACCCCATCCCGTGCCAACGCCGTATTCATCGTGAAAGTGAGTGCCAAGATACCCGTCGGGTACACGCTTAAAAACGTTCATAATTCACATGGAACTGGTTACAAGCAGGAATTTTTAACCCCCATGGTGGGAACGGGGAAATACGAGACTTACATTTTCAAGGAGACTTGCGGTAGCACGGGTACTTTTAGCACAATGAATTACCTTTTCCTTTCAGGCCCGGTGAAGCCGGGGAACGACCCGTTAGATCCAGATAATGCCCCCTTGGAATGGTTCGTTGACTACGCCACCGTTTTCGACCTGACCGCCGACGGGTACGGGGATATCGTGGAGATAGCCAAGACCGAGACCGTCGCGGGGATAAACAACAACCCGGACTCCGTGACCGTTTACGCCAAGAAGACCGATTTTAACTCGTTAAATCAAGTTGTCAACCAGCAAGGTTCTCAATTACAAGTCAACACGAACAGCATCGATGCGATCGTCACGAAGAACGGAAGCGGGACTATCGTTTCTATTAAACCGGAAATGGTCGAGATTACCGGGGCCACGGTGATAAAAGACGGGAACGGGAACAAGGTTAACATTTTCGGTGTCGGGGACAAGGTTATTTCGGTGAATGGAGGGGTATTCTCCGTTGACAAAGCTGGTAAGGTTATCATGCAAAACGCCGAGATTACCGGGAAGATTACAGCTAAAACCGGAGAAATAGGTTCTTTCACGATAGATGGGATATGGTTAAAAGGAAGTGAATTAAGAATATCCGGGCGTCAAATAACATTTGAAAACGGTAACAATCAAGTTTACTTAAATAGCCACCCGGACATGGCAACTGGCGGTGCAGTGAAGCTTGGGACATTCGTTTTGACGGGAGGTAGTTATAACGGACTGGAAAGTGCACGAGCTGTCGCCTTGATAGCTGCTGCCCCTAGCGATAATTATTCTTGCGCCATAGCAGTCACGAGCGGTAGGGTTCTCATGAAAGGCCAAATCCACTTTGACAACGTGGTTGCTTATAATGGAAGCGGTGCGGTTACCATAACTGCTGACTCTGGACATTTCATTCATTTAACTCCCATAACTGGTAATCCAGTGGTTAGCGTGTCTTCCGGTTTGCCTATCGGGAGCTGGTTTATTATAGCACATACAACAACCGCGGGAGGCCTTTATTACATCAAGCTGAGTGGATTGGATCGTTTTAGACTGAGAGGTAACGCATATCAACAGGTAAACTCGAATAACCAAGATCCATCTTTGATATTTAAAGTCAGTAATACCACGTGGGTCATTGGGAATTTACCCGTGAACTGGATAGATTGGAATTAATTATAAAGTTCAATAATTTTTAAATAAATATCATGGAAATAAATTATTACATTTCAGCAAGAGGAGAGTCACTGGTACAAGGTATCAACGTGTCTTTATCCGCCGAGTTTCAAAAAAACAACATCCCCGCTACTGTATCTTTCAGCTCTAGCGGTAATTTCGACGTGAACGGGGAACCAGTTTTCATGAACATCAATGGCGGCTATAACGTCGAGAAGAGAATATTCAATAACTTGAACAGTTCTTTCCTACCTTCCGGTTTTGTTGCGGAACTTGAAACCAAGGTTATAGAATTCTTTAACCAAATTAAAATCGATCAAGCGTTATGAGGTACGAATTTGACGTGAACAAGGTAGACCTAGTTGATCTTGACGGTCACGACTGGAGAAACGGTTTTCCGGATGACAAGCCTTTGAACAAACACATCGGAAGTAGCGTGTATAATCAAGTGAGAGACGTTGGACTTGATGACAAGTGCAAGGCTATTTACAATGGAGAAAAGGTCGAGTTTGATGACAGGGAGAAAGAATTATTCGAGAAAACAATCAAGGAACTCGGGATAAGTCCCGGCTTGGTCGAGCGCAGGATATTGCAACAAATCGTGAAGATCGGGGAATAAAAAAGGGGCGTTCCGTCTCGGAACAGACCCCGCTTATGCAAGAGGCTACCTTGTAACCCCGAGACAAAGGTATAACTTAAATTTAAATATCATGAAGAAGAAGCAAATTTTTTGGTTGATCGTTGCCCTAGCGGTGGTGGCGTTGATTGTTTTCGTGAAGGTAGTCCCGGCTTGGGCGTCGTTGACGAGTGTTATTTCCTTCGGTTGCGGCGTGGTGCTGGGATACTGGGTCAAGATGTTTCGTGACAAGCACGTCAAAGCGGAATAGTCATGGAAGAGAGAAACGTGATAGGTGGGTTCATGGCGGCGATCATGAGCAACCTTCTTGACTTCATGGAGCCGTTGAAATGGTTCTTGTTGCTTGGATTCGTGCTGATCATGGCGGATTTAAGGTTTGGCCTACTGGCGGCAAAGGTTCGGGGAGAGAAAATTAGAACATCAAGAGCCATAAGGAGAACGGCCAACAAGATGATCGATTACTTGTGTTGGATCTTTGTTGCAGGGGCGATGGGGAAAGCTTTTGGAATGCCTTTTAACGTCCCGATACTCCCGGCAATTGTCCTTCTAGTAATATACGGGTGCGAGGTGAATAGCTGCTATGGGAATTATTTCGAGGCGCACGGGAAGAAGATCAAAATTAATATATTCAAATTTTTCGCCAAGAAAGCGGATATAATAGAGGTAAAAGATGAATAACGAACGATTAAGTGAAAACTTCACGCTAGACGAGTTCACGAGAAGTGATGTCGCCATCAAGCTGGGAATAATTAACGAACCGGGAGAAAAAGAGATCGAGGCGTTAAGAGTTCTAGTTAACAGAACTATTCAACCCTTGCGTGATAAACTTGGAATTCCTATTCACATCAATTCCGGGTACAGGTGTCCTGAATTAAACAAGGCGGTTGGAGGTGTTCCAACGAGCCAGCATTGTTTTGATTCTGAAACTGAGATATTGACTGAGAGAGGTTGGACTACGCCTAATACGATCAATGAATGTGACAACGTGTATAGCTATAATATGGATACGGGATTCATCGAGCTTGTGCCGATTGAGCGCATAATCAAACGACATCATTCGGGGAAAATGATACACATACAATCATTGCATACCGATATGATGGTAACAGACCAACACCGGATGCTTGTCCGATACGACAGCCATAAGTATGTTAGAAAAGGCAGTTTAAATATTACCCCCAAAGGGCAGGCTTATTTCGATTCGCTGAAGACGGACAACGACAAGTATCATATAGAACTTATCGAAGACGTATACGGGAGGCGAAGGCATTTCTTGTGCGCTGGAGTAATGGAAGGTCATTTTGAAGCGGATATGCTCCTCTTGAAAATGTGTATGGCGGCTATCTCTGACGGTTTTTTTTGCTATAAGAAACGCTCCGTTGCTCTTGGGTTCAGATTCAAAAAGGAACGCAAATGCAGACAATTGGAACGTTTGCTTCACGAACTGGACTGGTTATACACGAAGACATTAGATAGGCATGGCGTATATAATTACTATTTACGAAGTTTCTATGCCGGGCAAATATACGATATTATAGGCCCAAACAAGATAATACCCAAATGGATTCTGAATATAGGCAGCGATAATTTGCGCGAACTGGTTAGATACTATTCCTTTTACGACGGTAGTTGTGATAAACGGGAGAACTGCGAGAGCTTCAGTATAATTTCTTCTGTGAAGGGAAATGTCGATATACTCCAAGCCATGTGTTGCCTTAGCGGAATGCGAAATCAATATGTCAAAAAAGAGGCTGGAAGATACAACATAAAAGGCATGACGGGGAATAGCAAAGAAATTTACCATATCACCATCAATCCGAACAAATATGAAACGAAAGTAAAAGAAGACAGCTTTTCTTTAGTTGATTATGACGGAATTGTCTGGTGTGTAAATAACCGAAACACAACACTTGTTATCCGAAGGAAAGGCAAGATTAGTATTCAGGGGAATTGCAAGGGCGAGGCGGCAGATTTGAGTATTGACGGGAAGTCGAATGACATTCTAGAGGCGTTAGAGAATAACAATATCCCCTTCGACCAAGCAATACTTTACCGGAAACAGAATTTCCTTCACGTGTCGTTAAAGTTAGACGGGGTGCAGAGAAGTAACGTCATAATAAAAATGTGACATGAGAATAAAAGAAGGCACGGGAGACTTGCCTTATTCATAACCACTTTTAATATCCCTGTTTCCCGTGCCTGTAGCGTTTTTTGAGGTATACAAATGTAAATATAAAATGTAATAAATGATAAAAAACTTGCTAATTATATGCTGTGTGGCCTGTTTCATCTCGTCTTGCGATGTCGTGAAGTACATCCCCGTGGAGAGCACGAGAACAGAGAAAGAGTATATTGATAGATGGAATCGTGATAGCGTGTTCGTGAAAGATAGCGTGTTTATATTTGTAAAGGGAGACACGGTATTCCGGGACAGGTACAAGATGATTTACAAGGATCGTTTCGTGAAGGACACGGTGTTAATTAGCAAGACAGATTCAATACAAGTGCCCTACCCGGTTGAAATACCGGTAAAACACGTTCCCAAAGCGATGTGGTGGCTCGTGATCCTCCTATCTGCGCTCGGGTTGCCTTCAATATTCAAGATTATCACCAAGCTGAAAGGACTAAAAATATAAAAGAGAGAGATCACTCTCTACAAAATACTAGTACCACCCAGATCCTGTTCGTAAGCTTTCTCTCTCTATCCGGAAAGTTTTACGGGCAGGTTTTAATTTAGTTACAAAAATATGGAAAAAATTTTTGACAAGGTGGTAAATATAGTCTCGGATAGAACGGGAGTGGGACGTGAAGATTTAATATACAGCAAGAAACAGACGTGAAGATTTAATATACAGCAAGAAACAGGAGTGTGTAGACGCTCGTTCGATATTGATAAACTTGCTTCACGGGTTAGGATTTCCCGATACCTTGACGGCTAGATATCTCGGGGTGACACGTCAAGGCGTGAACAAGTTGAGAAACACGATAGAAGACAGGAAGCGACATAGTTTCATCCTGTCAACTTGTTATCAACAATGTAGCAACGATGTAGCAACCAATAATTTAACTAGCAACCAGTAGTTTAAGACATTTGTTGTACCCGGCAATGGTGCCGGGCAACTTATAAGTTTTAAACGATGGAAACTGAAATGAAAGTTGTCAAGGAGAAGGAGATCATCCACGATAACGAAGAGAAAGATTACGCTAGTAAAGGCGTTGCTGGGACTGGCTTGGGTCTTGGTATAGCAGGTACCGCACTTGGCTTGTGGGCCTTGTCTCGTAACAGGGGCGGGGTATTCGGGGGTGCAGGTATGCCGGAAAACGTGAACATAAACACCGTTAGCGACGCAATCAGCGGTCGTTCTGCTGGCGCACCCACGGCTTTCATGGCTTGGGAAAAAAGTTGTGACGATGCTATCGCCCTGACTAACGCCATGTGGAGAATGAAGTTAAACACGCAGGAGCAAATGTACGCTCACCGAGAAACGGACGTTGCCGAAAAATTCCAATTGTGGAAATCACAGGTTGACGCTGACTTCGGCTTGTACAAGACATCTCGTGACCTGTATGACGTTCTTAACGAGCGTTACGGGAACAAGTTCAACGAGCTTGACAAGAAGGTTGCCGTTCTGGAAGCCACGAGACCGTACCAGGATCGTTTGATCCAGTGTAAAATTGACGAGGCATTCACTGCCGCAATCAATTACGCAGATCGCCTTGACTGCCGGAATATCAAGGGTATCGTTGGGTTGCCTAGCACTCCTACCGTTACGGTTTTGGAAGGCGCAACTTGTTGCAGAACTCGTCAGCCGCAAGCTGAATAATTTATTGATTAGTGAGGGGGACTCCAAGGGGTTCCTTTCACTAACATTTTTTTTAATCACTAATCAAAAAAAATAGACATGATAGATCCATTGTTAACAGGGGGAATAAATTACGACCAGCGACTGCCAGAACTTGAAAAGGAACAACAAGCCTACTTGCAAAGAATACAGGAATTGCAGAAAAGAGGCGTGGTGAATGAATCGGCAACTCCTGTATGGGACGAGATAGATGGCTTGTTGTCTGGACTGTCTGACCGGGAGTTCGATTTTATAAACAACAACCAAGAATTTCAGGAGAGCTCTGCCGTTGTAACGGCTATTTTAAACCGTGAATATTTAAAGATAATGCGCCCGAGGGTAGAGAATACCAAGGACGGGAAAGATGCCCTAGAAAAGCATCTAACGCTGGTAAAAAGGCTAAAGAAATCCGCCGCCGACGAGGTGAACAAAAAATATTCCATGCTCGACGAGTACATGGAGAAATATAGCGACATGAGTTTTAAAGACTACATGGAGATGAAGAAAGGAGGGAAAAAGAAATGACACGAGAAGAAAGAGCCATATTAAACCTTGAGCAGAAGGTTAATAATATGGGAAAAGATATAGAGAAGTTAAAAGAGTTGGTAATAAAATTGAATGACAATGGCAACACGAGAAGTCGCAAGTCAGGTAAACCTGCCGGGGAAAGCGTTGGAGCTGAAAAGCAAGATAACTAATGCCCTTGGGGAATGGGGTAACGGGCTTATCGACACGTTCGTTGCCGATAAACCAAAGCTTAAACCGTTGTCCGTGTACCTGAAAAGAGGTCTAAACAACGGGATCGTTCGTTACGACAACAAGATACAGGGAGCCGTGGATAACGTCATGATGTTCATTGGAGACGAGGAAGGGAACTATAACATGGGACAAGTGTTTGATGATGTCATGGCCATGTTCAAGGAAATGGACGAAACGAATATAAACCTCGGCCCGCTTGATGCCGTTGTCGGTAAAGGTATGATAAAGGTGAAGATACCGAACAACATGTTCACCTCCATGCTATTCGGGGATACCGGAGCAATAAAGATCACGGAAGGGGATTTACTTGAATTGAAGAATTTATTTTTAGAAGAATAGACTATGGGAAACTATCACAAGATGCTGAAATACTACAAGGAGAAAGGAATGTTCAGCGAGGATAAAATGTGGGAAGCTGTCGAATGCCTTGACGAGTTGCTCGAAGAAGTGGAAGAGGCACATCCCGATTTGTTCTGGGATTTCATGAGAGACCAGCACGAGATATTTTGCGGTCCTCACTTTGACGAGAGGTTCGGGAAATGGCAGATCGAGCAGATGCACCACAAGGGAGAGGATGGTAAGGAATGCAAGGGGATGCACTGGTCGGAAGATGACATGAAAGCCGTGTTCGACAAGTACAAAACAACGTTACCCGCCGGGACAACCTGCTGGGATGTCGCTGTTGCCATCACGGGGAACTGGCATGACAAGGTGGACTTGTTTAAAAAGTGGTTCCCGGAAAATCACGATGAAAAGGTTATCGAGGATGCTATCAACTTTTACTTCAAGGATCAAGACGCTCCCGAGGGGAAAGTATGGCACTACATGATGGCCATGGACGAATAAATAATAACATGACAGAAATGGAACGATTCGATTATTTGCTTGACGTGTTGGATAATCCATGTTTTGCCGCCCTGTCTGGAGCCGTGGTGGTTGAATTACTAAACTTGCTATGACGGATGAAGAGTTTAAAAGGCTCGCCGACAAGGTAGAGGAGAACACCAACGCTATCAACAAGCTAATTGACCTCATGACCGAGAATAACGTGGGGTTAAAAGAAGCCTTGCGTGACATTTCAAGGAAACAAGACAAGGAATCGAGGGGACATTTCTGGCGGGAAGTGGGGGCAAATTTAACGGGAGACGTTATCACCCTGCTATTTTTAGAAGAGATATTTAAAAAGAAAGGATAGGATCATGGATTACGGCTACTACAACGGGTACATGCAAGACAAGGCGTTACTTGAAACGCTCGCCATGAACAACTGCTTACTCCAGTGCTTGTGCAAGGCGTTAAACTCGAATAATTGCACGTTGAACGATATAAATTGCAAGCTGGATCAATCGCTCTGCAACCAGCGAGACATTATCACTATCCTTTCTAACATTCAAATGTCGTTAGCGACACGATTTTCAACGGCGGTACAGGCGGAATACCCTGAGGTCACGGGACAGGGCATTATCTATCATTACAACGGGGTTTTGAGGGAGATCGTCGGGAATATAGTGGTCATATTCCGTGGAACGTTAAATCAAGCATTACCCGTTTACCTGTCAGATAACACGGGATACGCTCATATAGTCAACGCGCCGGGGAGTGACGAGCAATTACTAGGAAATGAAGTGGTCGTTAATACTATCATCCCGGCTATTTACGAGGGGAATTACATCAAACTACAATAAAAAAGAAAGTGAATTAAAAACGGCAATCCTGATTCACTTTCTTTTAGACTATTATCTAATTCCCCAATTAGACTAAGGTTTCTCACCTTAGATGTATAATAGTTACATCATGTATGCAAAAGTAATAATAAAATATTAATTCTTTTTCCGTTGCTTCAATTTTTTCAAATCTTCATCGAGTTCCTTGATGCTATCAAATCGTTCTTGTTCACGTAATCCCTCTTTATACTTCGAGTATTCTTGATTCGCTTTCTTCTTGGCAAGCTCCTTGGAAATTCTACCTGCCCCGGTTAGAATCTCTTTTCGGTTCATGGTTAATATTATATTTAGGTTATCTTCCCAATCCTTCATCTTCATCGGGATATGGTTTATAGCTTGAGCCTCTGCAAATGACAAATATTGATCAACTATTAACTTCAAGTTATTAATCTCGTCTTTGTGCAGGTAATTTTTACCGGTACTTATATCGGAAGATTTAACCACGCCTTCTTTCTCCGTTGAAGTAAGCCCCATCATCGGAAGGTTGGCATTGGCTCGATAGTAAACAAGTTCAGAGGCCGTTTTACCACTAACAGCCCAAAGGAGCTTGTTTTGAATGGCGGCAAAGAAATCTATCGTCCTTTTATCATTTTTATCGTAGTCAATACTAAGCATATAAATATCTTTTATCTGCTGGTAAAATACCCTTTCCGAGATACGGATTGCCCTGATACGGTCTAGTAACTCCTTGAAATAAGTCAAAGATTGTCCCTTGATAAACCTGTTGTCATCTAAAACGTATCCTTTAACCATGTATTCACGAAGAACTTTGGTGGCCCAAATCCTGAACTGAGTGGCTTGTTTACTGTTGACCCTGTATCCCACGGCAATGATAACATCAAGGTTATACATGACTACTTCACGTGAAACATGTCTTGTACCTTCCTGTCGAACTATTAAGTTTTTCTTAATAGTTGCATCTTCCTTTAATTCTTCTTGTTCGTAGATGTTTTTAACGTGTTGATTTATTGCGGGTACACTTACTCCAAACAATTCAGCCATCCCTTTTTGACTAAGCCAAATAGTCTCGTTTACAGCATCGATTTGAACTTTTATCTCTCCATCTTCTCCATTGAAGATAACAATTTCCCCTGTATTCTGATCGTCTAACATAGATTATGAATTTTTACACACAAAGATAGCAATAAAAATATTTATATCTGTCTCGCATTTTATCAGGAGTACTTGCACTATTAAACAAATGGGGCACCCCATGAAGAAAAGATGCCCCTGGGCGTGGTCACTCGCATCCACGCCACCGTACAACACATCTTAATTCCAGCAAATAGGAAATCTTTCGAGTATCAGGTGGGGGCACATCATGATTCCGCAGTCTTTTGGAGTCTCGTTAAAGTCGAAGTTAACCAGTAGAATTTCTATTATAGCTTTTGTTCTAGCGTCCATAAAAAAACAGTGACTTAACGTTCGCTGTCAGCAAGGAATCGCCAGAGACCCAACAATCAAACTACTAGTTAAGCCACCGTACAGGAAGCCCAACTAGCTCATTTGATTGTTCAAATTTGAAACTGGCGATTTCTGCTGAACAATGAACTAGTTCGTAATATTTTTTGGCACACCTCTCATGCGCCGTGGTGCAAATATATGAAATAATTTAATAACTGTTCACGAGGTCGAAGTTTTCCTTCCCGTACATGGAGATCCACGTTTCAATAATCTTGAGACGATGCTGTGAATAAAGGAAAGTGGCGTGGTCAATCTCTTTCCAAAATAAAAACCGCCTTCGGTATAGGAAGACGGCTTGATCCTTAGTCTTGTATTTGAATATTGCCATTATTTTTCTCGTTCTTTTTGTAGTTTAACTTCCAATTCAATCAATTTTTGCACCTGTGCTGCCCGCTCGTATTGCTCTGTTGCGGCGTACATTTGTTGTAGTGATAGTAATTGATTCACGTACATGGTATCGATTCTATTTAATTGCGTGTCAACTAACTTGTTTAACAGGTCTATCTTTTGTTCTACTCTCGCAATCCATTTAGAAACGATAAAACAAAGAAAGATTATTGCGCAGCAATTAATTGTAAACACGATCATGTTAATAAATACTTGAATGGCTCCCATTTCATTTATTCTTTTAAGAATTTTGCGATAGCGATTGCACTAAATGCAAATCTCATTTCTGTTGCCTTTTCTTCAAAATCTTCATCTCCCACAATACATTCTCTTTCTCTCATTTTTTCCCATTGCTCGTCTGTTAATTTACTGCCAAGCAATCGCATCATTGCCGATATATCATCTCGATCTAGTTCAATTTTAACTGTTACTTTTTCCATCTTAGACTTCCATTTTCATTTTAAATTCATATTTTTCCTTGACTAATAACAAGTACTCCATCACACCACCAGACATATTATTTTGAAAACAATTAGAGATTAATGTATCTATTAATTTTACCATTTCTTCATTACTTAAGAATATAGATGCCATGCGTAAAGAGCAATGTATTAATTTAAGGTCTTTCTCTTTATATGTCAACAAAGAGATTATAATGTTGTATATTTTATCTATATTATTCATTTCCTGTTTTTTAAAATTTCTAACGCTTTAAACAAACCGGATTCAAGGACTTTGTAATAATCTTCCGGCTTGTGATAATCCTCCGGCATTCCCGGGTGAATACCTCCTGAATGACCGTAATCTACTACTTTATACGAGATAAATATACCATCGCAATAATCATCTACCACGCTCACCCATATACCATGATTCTCTCTAAGCCACGCTACTAGGGTATCATATCGTACACACGGGAAAGATTCACCCGGTTGCATGCTATACAAGTAGCTTTTGGGGTAAATATATCCTTCTTTAGTGTAGGCAGCAACTGATTCCCCGTCGTAGTCACTAGGTATTAATTGTGCGGTTTCAAAAGATATTACTCTTTCCATATTATATTTCTTGTTTAAGTTTCTTCACGATCCATTCCCCGAAGTCATCCTGTATCTTGGCCGCTTCTTCAAATGGAAGGTTTAAAGCACCACACCCGGTTAGATGTCCCCATCCACGGATACGAATGATGTTTACACCGTTTATAGATATTATTCCTTTATCATACTTGACTTCGTGCTTCACTCTTTTTTTACTATTCCCGTTGAGAATGCGTATTAATTCTTTTCTTGTCTGAGTGTCTATGCGTGCAATCCAATCAAAACAACGAGCATTCCCTTGCGTGTAAACCCAAAAATCAAGAACTTCGTGAAATGGGGGCTTATATATCTCGTTAAACTTCATTTTATTCCTCCTTGTTTAAAATATCCTCGAACATCTTGATATGATGCCCCGCAGCCATTGATATATCAGTCCGGCCAGTTTCACCGCAATAATCAACGACGAAATGCCGGAAGGCGGCCGTGGCTTTCTTTCGTTCCTCTTGACGAGTCATGTTGATTGCGTAATTTGCCGTCCTTGTTGTAACGAATTCCGAGCTGTTACTTAATTCACATTCTTTCAAGCATAGTTCACTTCCTTTTATGTATTCTTCCGGTGTCATATTATTTCTTCTTTTTAGCAAGTTTATACTGATATTGTTGACTTAGGTGTTTATTGTGGAGATAATCATTTTCTCCACGATTGTAAAAGGTGTGTTGATAGGCTAGCTGATTAGGGATATACACCACCTTCTCTTTACGTTTCTTGTTCATGATCGTAATATATGTGTTGTTATTAGATTCATTTAGAATACATTTTGGATACAACGCCCTTTAATTCTCGGTATGATTTTCTACATAAATTAATTTCTAGCATAGCTCTACTTCCGGTGGAAGGAATGTTTAGAATCCGTGCCGCTTCATATAGCAAGGGGCGGGAGAATAGCCATTTTTTAATTAAATGTTCTTTCATACCCGTTCTTTTTATTTTCGGTAAACTGTTGTTTAATAAATTACATTGGATTATTGTTACTCTTGTTGGATCGCTCAAAACAGGAAAACAATAATTAACAAACAAACATTTCGGTGTCATAACAAATCATCATTATCTTTTCTAAATATTATTTTCAGGCATATAATAACGAACCACGCTATTACTAGCGTGGTCCATTTGTATTCAATTAGTAATTCGAAAAACGATCTCATGATTTATAATTTTTGCTATTGACATCAATGTCGGGAGCAAATTTGTTGCTAAATATTTCAAATACAATCCCTTTCTCTGGTCCGCAATCTTTAGTTAATCTAAATGCCTCTTTCAATGTGAAACAATAAGCGTGTATCTTATCTTTGGTGTACCCGATAGATACGGCCCATAATATTATCACGATAAGGAACACGAGTATCGTTACACGTGCCACGCTTTCATCCATTGTCTTCTTCTACTTCAACAAAACAAACACTACACCCGTCTGTTCTAACATCCCCCATGCACTCTCCTGTATATTTACTAACAACAGAACACCGCTTCCCAAGAAATACGCATTTATCACACGTTCCTTCCACGCATTTTAGTTTCTTTTTACCAAACTGGAATACCTCGCCAATTTTATATTCTTCCATTGTCTTCTTCTTTTACTTCAATAAATATCACGTTTTTTTTGTCTGATCTATGAAATTCATCACAATCGCCAATAAAATAATCGCAGTTATCAAATTTTTCTAAAATACAACGATAACAATTTGATGAAGATGACTGCACGCATTTTAATTTAATTTTCCCGAACTGGAATACTTCACCTAATTTATATTCTTCCATTGTCTTCTTCTTTTACTTCAACAAATATCACGTCCTTACGATCTGTTCTTTTATTCCAAGAACATTCTCCAGTACACCACGTGCAATACGCGAAGCTGGATAAGAAACATCCGGTACAATTGCTTGTAGCTTCCACGCATTTTAATTTAATTTTCCCGAAAGGGAATACTTCTCCTACTTTATATTCTTCCATGATTCAAATTGTTTTATTATTTTAACTTATCCTTGAATGGTGTTTCTAATTTTCTTGCCTTCTCTCTCATCGAGTCCCCGATCTCGTCTATGTAATGAATGATTAACCGCGCGTCATCGGTAGAATACACGCTCCAATCACAATTATTGACCATCTCGTCAACGAGACTGGCAAAATAATTGTAAGCTATTGATTTGGCTTTTCTCTTATTCATCGTTAAAGGTATTTATGAAATCACAAATCAACTTTTTCCTCTCCTCGGTAAGATTTATTGGCCCACGGAACGAGATTACCAGAAAGCCTAGATCATCAATGTTCGACCAATCCACGGTACTATCAAACATGTCATCCAAGAACTCTTCAAGATCAGAGAACGGGAACCACTCGTCATGCTTGTCTGTTATTTTCTCCACGTGAATACTATAACCAGAAAATTCACGTATGTCGTCTGGTATTAAACGGGGAAACTTGATTCTGTTTATGTACTTCAAGTTCCATTGTTCTTTGTTCATACAGTTTCTTGTACAAATCACTTTCCTTGTC